>Ga0075122_10003031_pt1 | contig 10756 bp, 15 predicted proteins | sample AntAceMetag02UKB_FD_69790 | JGI IMG/M metagenome (GOLD analysis project Ga0075122, IMG submission 69790) | Saline lake microbial communities from Ace Lake, Antarctica - Antarctic Ace Lake Metagenome 02UKB | ecosystem: Environmental > Aquatic > Non-marine Saline and Alkaline > Saline | place...
AGGAGGTAATAAACGAGTGTCTTCTTCGATTGTTTTAATATAAGATTCATCATTACCAAAAGCAGTAATGGGCACTTTATAAGTAGTTATCAATTTTGCATAAACACCACTAGGATTATAATTATCAACTTTAATATTTATCTTTTGAGTATTTGATTGAACGGCATCCTGGTCAGGAAGTTCCATATCAACACCAAACAAGTCCCCATTAAAATTGATTGCGTACCCATGGACTAAATAATAACATGTATTTCTACCATAAGATGAAGAAGCCTCACTACCATAATTAGTAGATATTATTAAACCAGTAGCAGGATCAATCAACGTTTCATTAAGTGGTTGAAACTGCCATCCTGTTGAATGATCCAATACGTTATTAAGATATACATCAACATTATACCAACATACACCACGCCTGTATATTGTTTCAATCAAACCACCATAATCTTCATTTTTAATTGAGATGGAAGAACTCCTACTCACATAAGAAAAATGACTAGGCACAGGTGCACTACAAGAATACCCTTCAAAATAATCATTGTTTAATGCATTGGTATAAGAATATTTTTTAACATTAGAAAGTAAATGAAAAGAAATGTCATACTCAGTTATTCTCCTCCTATAGCTTGTACTGCAAGATTCAGCCACCACAGTACCACTACCAGCACGACTAAACAAGCATCGTTCAGGAGCGTCGTCATCATCACATATTTCTAATATAGAACGTTCAACACCTGACCAATGTTGACAACCATTAGAATCAACATATGATTTAGTCCCTGGATTTGTTACACCACGATTGTCGTTAGGAGGATCCATACATTCTAATTGAAACCCGTCAGACCTAATCTGTGTTTTTAACGTGTACGAACCAATATCGGCATCACTAGAAAAATCTAAATATTTAACTGGGCACGGCTCACCCTCTACACTACATTGCTGGTCCCACATAACTGATGAAGACCCAATAAATTGTTTGAACAAGTTACGTTCTTCAACAATACTTTCCCTTGGCGCTGGTTGGTTTTGTGATATGATTGTGATAACTATAATTATTAAAATTACCCACGTCCAGTTGATTGTTTTTTTCTTTACCATTTTATTTAAATCCTTTTTTTTTATACGTCATTAATATAACAAATCCAATTGCTCCAAAAAAGATTAATAAATATAATACACTTGATCCAGTTTCAGTTGTTGTTGTTGATGTAACATATTTTGTTACTGTTGATAATGAAGGGTCAGGTAATTTTTCTAACTCTTCCAATAATTGTTTTTGTTCATCAAACACTAACTTTAGTTCATCAAGATAATCATTCAATTCTTCATTACTTCCAGCCAATCTATTTAGGATCTCTGCTTGGTCAGCATTAGTCAGTTTCATTTCTTTAATAATAACTATTTGATCATCGATAGTACCATACATCTCAGCTATTAGGTTTGCTTGTTCAGCATTAGTCAGTTTCATATTATTAAGGATTACTGCTTGTTCTTCAACATTAGATGTTAAATCTAAAATTATTTCTGCATCATCAGCAACAGTGTTTTCTAATTGTGATAAAATAATACCTTGATTACTAAATGATAATTTCATCGCAGCAATCAATTCTGCTTGAACACTATTCTCTGCTGTCAATTGATTTACTAAAGCGGCTTTAGTTGCTAAGTTATTGGTCATTTCATTAATTAATTCTGCTTGTTCTTTAACACTAAGATCTAATTCAATAATATAATCTGCTTGTTCTTTAATAGTCAATTCAAACGCTAATATTAATCCTGCTTGTTCTTTAACAGTCAAATCAAGCAACCTAATGTTTTCTGTTTGATCTTCAATAGTTAGTTCAAAATCTTTTATCAATTGTTTTTGTTCTTCAACAGTTAATTTTAATTTAGCTATCAGTTCTAATTTTTCTGTTTGAGTTTGTGTTAGCTGTTCAATAATATTTTCTAATTTATCAATACCTAAATTTAAGTCAGCATAATATTCAACCAAATGATTTTTACAACCCATAAAAGTGGTTATACCTTGTTCAGCACAAAAGTCAGGCATCCTTAATATACTCACTGTATGTGGTTCATCAACAATACTACCAAGAAGTACATATTCTGGCGCACATGATAAAGGGCCAGTATTCCTACCACCTGGCAATATGGTATCATGAGTACAATAATAACCATTCAACCCAGATAAATCTGATTTAGGTATATATAATTGCACTAATGGTTCAGCAATGATTTTATCAATTACTTGTTCAGCAGGAATTTGGTATGAATAAGTGGTGAAAGAAGGAGGTAATAATGCCCTATCTTCTTCAATAGTTTTAATAAAAAATTCATCATCACCAAAAGAAGTGATTGGTACTTTATAAGTAGTTATCAATTTTGCATAAACACTACCAATATTACGATTATTAACTTCAATATTGACTGTTTGTGTATTTGATTGCATTATTTGTTCATCAGGGATGTCAATATCAAACCCGAACGAATGTTCATCAAATTTAGCTACATAAGTGTGCAACATATAACCACAATATTGCCGACCTAAAAATTTTCTTTCAGCATTATAATTTGACAAAATGTTTAACCCTGTAACAGGATCTATTAATGTTTCTTTATTATGTTCATCAGTAGTCCAACCTGTTGAATGATCTAATATGTTGTTTAGATACACGTCAACATTGTACCAACAACCCCCATAACAATTTAATACACCTAGACCACCATAATCTTCATTTTTAATAACTATGTTGGCATGACGGCTATGATAGTTGTTGTTGGGGCTATAAAGTGCTGTACAGTCCAATATTTCAAAATTACCATTACCTTTTTCTGTTGAATAATAATCTGGATTAGTGTTTTCAAGTCTTGCATATTCGTACGAAAAGGGAGTCGAAGAACTCCAACGAGAGTTATAATCTTCACAAGTTTCACTAATAATTTGCCCTTCAACCACTGGCCATAGAATACCACCGCGTTTAAAAAAACAAACTTCTTCGTCATATCCCTCTCCGTTACAATCAGTATAAACTGTCCGGTCAACACCCGACCAATGTTGACAACCATTAGAATCAATATATGATTTAGTTCCTGGATTACTTACACCAGTCATACCTTGTGGGTCACGCATACAAGATATGTCACAACCAGAACCTGCCATTTGTGTTTTTAATGTGTATGAAGCAATTGTTACATCATTAGAAAACACCACCGAATCAGACCAACAGCGCTCCCAGCTCGACAAATTGCTACATTTGGTTGCCCTTAATTGTGATGGTTCACCAATATATTGTCTAAAATTAACCCGTTCTTCAACAAAACTTTCTCTTGGCAAAGGTTGGTATTGAAATATTATAATAATAACTACCGCTATCAAAATTGCTGTTGTCCAGTTAACCGATTTTTTCTTTACCATGTTGAATCATAACCGTAAGGTTGCCCTCTAGTTAGAGGGTCCTTACGGGAACCACGTTGGAAATAAATCAGGAGTTATTGGCACTCCTGTTGAAATGATGTATAATAATTGGATGATGATTGAGATTGAATAAACCATACCACCACAAATAAGTAATCCAAACAACCTATTCAATAAAGGTTTGGAAGGGATTAAAGGGTATGCAAAATTGATTGTCCAGCCATAACCCCATTTTTTTGGTGGGAATAGCTTTGCTCCTGGACTAGTGTTCCACATATTATTATTAAGAGCATCCCAGCCAGGCCATTTCCAAGATCCAGGCAAGAACATTGGTGAAATGTAATACACTGCTAATAACAATAAACCTACCTTAAATACTGCGTTAACATCTTGACCCACATAATATATCCAACCTAAAATGACAATCATCAATAATTGGAATGATTTAGTAATGATCATTTTCCTAAATCTCCATCTGCAATAATGTGACTGAGGGTTGTCGTTGCTGCAACAATACTAATCAAAGGATTAATAATCCATAAAGGCGCGGCCATTATAATTGCAAACATAAAAGTGTGCGTCAATCCTCTATGCTTCACCCATTCAAGGGCAACAATGGATGCAATACCAAACATCCCCAACATTGTATATTGTTGTGTATAAAAACAATACAATGCACCAAGCCCAGCAGTCGTGTTCCATATCTTATTAATAATTGAAATATCAGAATCAATATCTGGAAGCATTGAATATAAGTATACTATCAAAGCCAATAATGCCCATTCAATCCCTTTCAATTCAGTTGACACTATTTGTGTTGTATGGATTATAAAAAATACAACAGCGGCTACAACCGCCCCAACCATGATATGTGTTTTATGTCCAGGAATACTTAATCACCTCAATATTTACCACCAGACCCACTATCACTGCCACCTTTACTTACTTGATTAATAGTTTGTGTTCCAGTTTTGATCTGTGTAACAAATTGTACTTTGTTCTGTTCAACATTTTGCCGCATCTCTTGCATAGTCAATCTGTTTTGTGATTGGATCTTTGCTTGTGTCCGTTCCATCACTTTATTACTATTAGAGATTGCAGTGGCCAAACCGTTCTGTGCTGCTTCAGGAGCTTTCTCTTTAACCTGTTCCAAAGTCATGACATGTTTCATCAACCGTTCTTGAATTTCAACTTTAGCAGTCTCATCTTCAATCCCTTCTTGCAAAACTTCTAACGAAACAATTTCTTCATCACGTTCAGCAAGCGCTCTAGCCAATCCTTTCTCATTATTGGCTTGGATCATTTCTTGTGCTTCAACAACACGTTCCTGAGCAATCTCTAACCTGATCCTTGCACGTTCAATATTATTATTAGCATTATTAACACGCATATCATCAAACCACACATCCAAAAAATAAAAAGGTGAGTTTGGTGAAACACTGTTACCAATATCTTCCAACAGATCTGTTTCGGTATCCTGTGAAAATACTGTTAAAGGTAATAATAACAATATACATCCTGATACAAATAATGATTTCATCTAAATCACCTTTACAATATATCTTTCAGCGATTTAGATGCTCTAAACTTAACACGTTTGCAAGCAGGTTTTGGTTTGGTTATGATTTCACGTTTCAATAAATGTGAATACATCTTCTTACCGCCTTTCTTAGCTTTCATACGTTGCAACCGCATAACACCAACATCTTTGATAGCAACCCTACCTTTCTTCTTCAAATCAGTTCTTAATTCCTGCAGATAATCGTTCACGATAGCTTTCCTAACTGATTTGGGTATTTCTCTTTCATGATTAATTACTGTCACGGGTCTTTTCTTGGTTGGAATTTTTCTTTTATGCCTAATTACTTTTATTTTTCTTACCATTATTTTATCACCTTTTATTTCTTTTATATTAAATACCTCTTATATTTAGTACCAAACACAATAGCTAATACCAATAAACCACCAATTAATAATGGCCGGAGGTCTTTAGTAAATAAATTCCAACCAAAAAAAGTGGATATTAAAACACAAGCAATACCTGCCCATAGTAATCCCCTATTGATATATTGTTCTAATTTTAATACTTTAATAGATAAATACGCTAAAGAAAAACCAATAGCTGCTAACATCATAGCAATATAACCTTCATGTAAATCACTAAACCATGTAAATAATGCAAACATAATGAATGCTACCGTTAAACCACCTACAAGTAAAGACATTGGTGTTGATTTCGAATTTTTCATTTTTAATCATTCCTCCTTTCAATCAATCCATTTTTAAACTACTATGTGCAATTGTGTCGCCAACTGCTAAGATAGGTACACTGTACAAGACATTTTGGACATTAAACATATCTCCACCCTGCCATAATTGTAATATACCTAATACTGTTGCTGACAATATTAATAAATGTACCCAATACTTGAATTCATTTAATTCTGGTTTTAACCATTTTGGTTTTTTAAACATTTTTTTCATTATCATTTCACCTTTTGTTTTTATTTTAGTTTCCTCTACACATCATCAAAACAGAGCATTGCCAAACAATTATTACCATCACCACATACCCTATCATTATAAGCCATATTGGCTTCATCACAGGTGAGTATTGGAATATCATCTTTACCAACTAACCCCCTATTTGCATTTATAATATTGAGTTCTTCCATTGTTGCACTGGTTGAACCACCAATACCAGCACATTCTTTCCATAGAACACCATTAGACAAACTAAAATATAAACATTCTATCGGAGTATCATCATAGGATGTATATAATCTAACAAGTTCATTATATGAACAGCCAAAGAAACAAACCTCATAACCTAAGGAGTGATATTTTCCTACACGGGATTCCCCTAATGCTGCAACATCTGCCGTATCATAAAATGTTCTTACATTATACAGTGCAATAATAACTACTAAAAGCAATCCACCTAAAATACCTTTCCAGTATCTTAATAACCAAAACTTTTTCTTTTTATTGATAGGCAATTTATTTACAAAAAATCCGTAAGCTTTTGGTTGTTTCATCAACATAATCCCCCCGCAGGTAGTCCATCAGTAGTTAACAAAGCAAAACATTGTTCTGTAGCAAGGTGATGAACAACTAAAAACAAACCCAACATGATTAATATTAATCCAACTTCTTTGACTATTTTAGTTGGCTTTCGGAACACCATACCTATCCCAACAATAATCATAAGAGCACCCCACCTTGAATGATGTAGATAAGGCATTAATGCCCCTGAAGCACCCGTCAAACCAAGGCTGAAAGTTCCTTGTTTAAAAATGACTAAAATAAATAAAACTATTAAAATTAATCCAGAATATACTGCGAGTTTTTCATACATTCCTAAATTACTCATCTTTTTAAGTAAATGTTTCATTTCAGTTTCACCTTTTGTTTAATATTGATTGATTTTTTTATTTGCCATTTTCATTTAACCACCAACTATGGATATACCTCTAAAGTCTATTGTATTATAACCAATAAAATGTACTGGCCAGGACACTAATGTAAATATCATATTCCCACCATATTTACCCCACATAAAATCAAAATACCAATCTTGTTTTGAAGGGGGAGTAACATGAAAATTACCTTGATTATCCCAACACCATGGATTGCCTTTATTAGATGGATTATTGTTTGCTTCAATACAACGATTTTCCCAGTAACTGTGACCATTTTTTTCAAAAACGTCATCTTGATTAATAAAATAATCATAATGTGAATTGCTCTTTAATATTGTAAAACCAAAACCTATAATTAAATACATAGTTAATCCACCAAGAATACCTTTCCAGTATCTAAGTAACCAAAACTTTTTCTTCTTATTGATAGGCAATTTATTGACCAAATTTCCGTAAGCTTTTGGACGTTTCATTTTAATTTTCTCCTAATAAATCCTCTTTGAGGACCCCATTCAAATATTATATAACCCATAATAATTAGAATAATGCTTAACACCCACCATTTATAGGCTTCAAGATATACCATTAACTTTGATTGGACAGGGGGTTGTGGATCATATATCAACCCAGAAGGGGGTTGTGACCAATCAACCACTCCACCACTTGAACTCCTTGTATCAGGTATAACTCCTGACCGGCTACAACCCCAACCAGCAAGCCAGGAAGCACCGTCAGGACACGCACACCCTTCATCTTTCAATGCATGCGCTAATTGTGTCAAACCAATATCATAATAAGTTGACCCTTCAGTAGATATGTATAATTTAATATTGGTGCCAATATAATCTGGAAGTAATATGTTGGTAGATAAATTATTATCGTAATGTATGGTAACATAATCATTATCATACAAAACAATAGGCATATTGATTTCAGTAAACTCTATATATATAGGAGAAGTTGAACTTTCATCAAGATCAGCATACTCAGCAAGGTCTAATTCCAAACCACCTTTAACTTCCTCAGCACTACCAATTTTGATTTCAATACTACTATTACCACCATACGACCTGAAAGTTAATCCTGATAAAGATATGTCCACTAGATCAGTTATAATTAATGGAGTGGTAGAATTATGATAATCAATAACCCAGGTACCATCAGAATTTTCACACATAGAATGTTCCATAGAAATCGTGCTTTGCACAAAACCTTCTTGTGGTTTTATAATGAACACAGCGAGAATAGCTAAAGCTAATAGAATTACTAATTGTTTACTATTTAATTGTTGTCGGACCATCGTGAAATGATCCTACGGAAAAACCACACTGAAGTAAATTTTGTATTAAGGGAATATTAATTATCCATGAGTTCTACCCATTTTAATTACCTCCTATTTTTGCACAACTGTTTTCTTTTGCACAACTGTTTTCTGATTTCATGATTATAAGCCCCCTTTTAACAGGGGGTGACTGAGCGGTCAAAATCCCAAGGTTGAAAGCATGACAAATGGTGAAACTTAGCAGTGGAAATAAACCCTGCGTTATATTTCAATAACACAAGGGAGCATATAAGACATTACTGACTTTTATTAATCTGAGATTAACTGATATTTAAAGTTTTTGGTTATTGATGGACCCGAGGAGATTTGAACTCCTGATCTCCCACTTATCAGACGGGAACTTTACCCAGACTAAGCCACGGGTCCAAACAATATTTTAATAATCTTTTTATGAAACACAACGACGTGTGCAGCTAACCACAAAAAGATTAATGATGAATACGCACTCATCGCTCTAGGTAGATTAACATCAGGGAATATATTGTTATTGCTCCAAGCCACATCCAAATATGGCAGGAACGTTGTGTTTTTCATAGCAACAAAAAAATGCACCATAAAACTGTTATCTGTAAATGGCCAGAATAATCGAATCCCTGGATAACTCATATCCATAAATAAGTGAGATCCTAAGAAATACAATGCATACAACCATATCTTGTTTTTAGTGACAAAGAATAATACGATAAAAGGGATTAAAATAAATAAATTATGTCCAAGGTATCTATGCAACCCAAAGTAAGTATCTAAATCAGGAATAACTGCTAAAAAACTTAACAATATAACCCATTTCTTGTTTTTCAAAAAAGCCATACCTGTTATGAAAGGTAAGAACCAATGCATGAATATATCCATCTAATTAATCAATCCTCCTCATTGTAAATAACAATCCATTTATTATTTATCCGTAAACTTATTATTTTCTGACAATAAATCGCCTCCAAGCGTACAAAAATAATATACAACCAAACAAAAATCCAATAATCCCCATAATCCAATGACCTAATGTAAAAAGGATTATGGTAAACAGATGAACCATCCCAGCCATAAATGCCAATAATGCCCTTACATGTTTAATTTTCATTTTAAACCTCTTTGATTGTTTTATCTGACTCAAGAACGGGAGATAAAACACATGGTAATGAGTCTTCATCATCTACTTCAATCCCTTCAATCTCTTCAATAATTTCTTTTTCTACAAGGGGTTCATATTTTTCAGTTAATCTATCAACATCTTTTTGGAGTATCTCTACTTGATTGAGTGCCTCTTCTTTTTCTCTGTCATTATACAATAAAACACTAGTTAAATGCCTAACAATCTTTTCTTCTTTAATAAATGAGGTTTGTTTAACCTGTTCAACCAACGCCACAATGTAAGGATATGATTCACCACCATCATAATGGGTTTGATGCTTTGAGAAATGAGGTTTATTATCCGGCAATGGATCAAACTGTCCCGTTAGATGGTCAAATGTTGATTCAAAGTCATACCTAATCATTGCACAAAGACCATGTAATAATTCATGTAATACTCTTTCCTCAATGGCCTCCTCAGGATTGGTTCTAATACTGATTTCAATTGTCTGTTTCAGGTGGTCAATACCATAAAAATACCCGCCAACACAAAGATCACTTTTGGTGGAAAGCCGACGCCATATCACCTTGTATTCTCCTAACCCTAATTGAAAAGACCATTTTGCTATCAAATCATCCACTATTTCTTTTTGAGTTATTTTATATTTTTTCATCTCAACTCAACTCCTCATCACAAACCATATAAACTCTTCAGATGGTTTGAACTTATGTACATTTATATAATGAAATATCATCTCAGGAAATTGGTATTTAATCTTGTTTACTTCATCCCTCAGTGTTTTTTCATAACTACTCCTTGCATCTTTAGGCAATTTTTTAACGCCTTGATTCAAACAGAACTCGCAGTCATGATGCCCCATAGTGGCAATCATTGTCCCATTATGGAACAGTGACCTCAATTTTTCAACAAACCCAGCTGGGACTTCGCCAACTTCATATGGTGGTTCAGTAATATCTAAATAACCAACAGCAACAAATTTATAATCTTCGATTTGGAAATCATCTGGTTTTCCTTTAAGGATTTGATTAACTTTATCAGTCATCTCAGCGTGTTGTTCTTCAACTTCTTTATTATTCATATTAATCCAACCCTAATTCATTTTTTAATTTAGTAATCTTAATTTTAGTTTTTTTATATTTTTTGATACCATAAATAAAAAGTGGTAATCCTAATGCAAGCATAACATAAGCTTCAATAGGTGGCATGGTTTTCTTAATGATGTCCGCAGTAATAGTTAACATACCTGCCAAGATCAAAGCAAACGGCATCACTATTTTAAATGGTGGTGTTATTTCCCTTTGTAATGACCTCAATGCCCCAACAACATTTTTATCTTGTTCTGATAACGTCATATTAATTTACCCTGACATCGTTTAACCATAATAAATTTACCACGTAATTTACAATAATCAATAACTAGTTTAGTTCCTGTTGATTGTTCATCCCAAAATGCGACGACTTGATTAGCATTTGAAATGATTTCA
>Ga0075122_10003032_pt1 | contig 10755 bp, 11 predicted proteins | sample AntAceMetag02UKB_FD_69790 | JGI IMG/M metagenome (GOLD analysis project Ga0075122, IMG submission 69790) | Saline lake microbial communities from Ace Lake, Antarctica - Antarctic Ace Lake Metagenome 02UKB | ecosystem: Environmental > Aquatic > Non-marine Saline and Alkaline > Saline | place...
TCCGGGTTTCTGCTCTGGCATATCGGGTGCGAGTTCCTCGACTGGACTGCAGAACTTCTCGAACGTTTTCGAAGTGAGTTTTTTCTTCAATTTTTTCAAGCTAATCAGCGCCATTTAAGTATCTCCTTGTAATTATAGGTTATACTTAAATGGCGACATTAAATTTTCTTGAAAATTCATGATCGATACCTTGACACACGAAAAGCAAGTTTTTATCATCGATGTTTGCAGCGTGTACATTGATAAACTTTTCGCGACTTGATGTAACAATAGGAGTCGTGATCACAACATTCACACCTGAAACCTTTTGGCCAACAAATTCTCGTTAAAGCTTGTTCGCATTGTTCGTCAGTACCATAATTTTTGAAAAAGTCATGAAGACTTAAACCTTTTTGAAATTGAATCTCATTCTGAGCCATAGTGTCTTCCTGTGGAAAAAGTGCATGCGGTGAACATATGTGCTCTAGAATGGGACGCCAACAATTAATTATCAAAAAAATCTGTGTTTAATAGGGAAAGAGGTTGGCTGATAATGTTTAAAAAAAAAGGGTATAAAAATGAAATTTAAATATATATTGTTCATAAAGCATTCTCGAAAAAATCTTGTCCTCAAAGTTGTCCTAAATTGACCACACCACAGGGTAATAAAATGAAAAAGAAGTAAATAACGGGAAGTAGGATTTTTGAATGAAAATCTAAGGAGAATCACAGGACATTTGATTTTAAAGGGCTGTATGGCAGGTGTTACAACTGATATAAAATAAATAGGGGTTGAATGGTGGAAACTCCGGGAATTTGACCCCTTTATGATATGTATTTTTAGCAGAACCGTTTAAGTGAACTGAAGTGAGGAGATTCGCAGATGTAGAGTCTGTCATCAAAACAAATATCTTCGAAAGGGCTGAATTAGTTTAACTTCTTGTCTATATTGAATTTAAAATATTTTTGTTTGAACATGGATTTTTAGACAAAAAAAACCTCCCGGAAAGAGGTTTTTTTCGTAAGCTTGGCTGTTGTTATTTTATTGCAGTAACATTTGTTGCAGCTGGTCCCTTTTCTCCTTGTTCGATTTCAAAAGAAACACGCTGGCCTTCTTGCAAGGATTTGAAACCGTCGCTGTTAATAGCAGAATGATGAACGAATACATCTTTTCCATTTTCCTGCTCAATAAAACCAAAACCTTTACTATCGTTAAACCATTTAACTGTACCTTCAACCATTGTGGATACTCCATTTGATTATTTTTTATTCTACTAACCTCAAGTATCCACCTACATTATCAATGGTACTTTCAATCAGATCGAAATCGGTTCTAAAATAGAACCGAATTGTTGTATGAGTTTTTTTAACTCGTTAAATTATAAAGCAAAATGAATGCCATTTATACAAAGAGTAATATTTCTTTGTTTAGTTTAACAGATTTTATCAGTTCATTGTACTCGTTTTTCATATTCGAAAAAAATCTGTCCAATCCAATGTCACCAAAATGACCCACCTAGCGGATAATAGAATGAAAAATAATGAAATAACGGGAAGTTGGGTGCAACACAAAAAAGTTGCACCGGCTAAGCTGCAGTACACAAATCATCCAGGGTCTTGTTCACGTGAGTATTCCGAACAGTACTGTGGGCCATACGACCGCAGGAAGATCATTTTCTCCGCGTTCTCTCTTTTCCAAAACATACCGGCACCCTTGACGCGGAAGTTTATGACTCGTCGAATGGCGCTTTCAACCGTACCGCTGCCCGTTGGTAACCCGTTTTCCTTGAACGTCCTGTATTGAAACCTGCAGTGGTCCCCAAAGTACCTGTCGAGCTTTTTTAAAGCGGTCTTCAGGAACTTTCTTCTGCCCAATAACCTCTCCCTGATAATGTCGCAGATTCTGTCGATATCGCCATTCCAGAGATGTTCCCGGATCTGCTTGGAGAGTTTTTCAGTTTCTTTGTCCGACAGCTTCAGTGTTTTGGATATCGATTCCGAGACGATACCGATGTTTTGTTTTGCATGCGTGTAGTCCAAAATGCGTTTGGCGCCCAGTATCTTCAGCTCGTCGATGAGATGGTCGATTCTTGGCCAGATACCTTGACCGCCATCGGCGCTGAATACGATTTCGGATGCATCCACGATATTAAGCCGAAGTAGATGGTGTTTGAGCAGTTCGAAAAAATCATTCATACTACCGCAGGACCCATCGATAATGGGATCGATCGATTTTATCTTTTTGCCGTTCCCGAAAGCGTCCGCCACGTCTCCTCCGCATGACATTCGCACCTGACCTTCAGGGCCAGGTCGGCGAAACGGCCGGTCAGATTCTGTAAAAGGTGCTGGTTCATCCAAATTCCCAGGCCGCGCAACGCATGGGCGGCGACTTCGAATGAAGGACACAAAACGGCCATGGATACGCAAACTTCCACCAGCGCCGGACTGATCTTATCGATGATACCGATCCGTTCAAGACCCAGGTGTTTTAATGCCCCCTTCTGTTTTTTCGGTGGTCTCCCGCGTTTGCCCTTTGGTTTCGACCTGAGAAAAACAGGAGACCGAACTGTCCATTTTCGACCCGACTTCAGGTGGATGCTGATATTTCGGAATCCCACAAAACGACAGGCCATTTTGGCTGCCAATTGTTTCAGCGTTTGCAGGAAAGTCAGGCTGGACAAAAGCAGGTTGAGTATGTCAGTGATTTCCTGTTCCGCTTCCAGGTGGTGCCTTTCGTATACGTTTTGCTCATAGTCGGTAAAACTGCACGTTACCATAACTGACAGTATCACATCGTTCACGGCTATTGGTGCCTCCTCCCCGGCTGTGGTCTGTTGAGAACTGTTCTATGGCACAAGCAACGTTTTTCTGAAGTTGCGTCGCAAAGGGTAGACCAGGATATCTTTGATCGGCACTTTGATCTTTTTCTGGCGATCCTGCCGACTGCGCCCTTTGGTTTGCCCGACTTTTTTCCAATTGGCAGCCTTGTAACAAGTCCCGGCATACCGTGTCGTATCGACGAATGTCTCTGCCAGCATGATATTTGTCCCGTAACGCTGTTTCCAGTCTTGAGGCAGACGCCGCAAGCAAGCACCAAGCGAATAACTGGCCAGATGGGGAATCTGGATCCACGGTAAAATCAAGAACCGGGTGTTGTTACAGATTAATCCGAGGTTTCGTTCACGAATATCCGGTGTCCAGCCAATCCATCGGTCCCGATCTGCCGATTTCCAGGCTGCGGCTCCGAAAAGCAGACAGCCCAGAAACCGGTTGTTACCTCCCAGGATCAGATACTTCATATTCTGTCCAACGGGACGACCATAGCAAGGAGTTCTCGACAGGCCATGTCTTTAAGCTGGCCGTCGGGACGCTGCCAATTCCAAAGTCTACACAGTTCACGGGATAAACGGGATCGGTTCCACGACGGGTTGTCCCGCAAAAGTCTCCGAATCAGATTTACCTCCGCCTCTGTCAGAAGGCGTCCCTGTATTTTTAACGGCCAGTCCATAGCCTTGAATATGACACGCGATTATCCGTTGAGTTCAGAACCTTCTCGAAATTCTGCAGACATGGCATGATGCAGGTGTCGATGTCCCAGCCGAAGGGAGAGCTGAAGGTCAAAAGAAGAAGTAGACACATTGGCAAGTCTCAGCTCTAATAATATTCCTTTAGGAATGAGCATCGAAGAGGTGCACTTTCTGAAAATCATGAATGAATTTTTCTATGGAGGATGAGACAATCTTGTGTTAGGGTGAATTCACATTCAGCTGAAGAATAGCTTTCATCGGGATTGCCAACTTAAGTACATCGTATTCTTGACACTGTCGTTTTATCACGATACCCCTTTACTCCGTTGTTCCCAGCAATTATTGAATGATGGAGATAAGTCAAGATCATGATTAGTTTTAAACGGCATCGATTCCCAAAAGATGTGATAACCACAGCTGTTTGCTGGTATCTGAGATATAAGTTGTCATTTTCTGACGTATCAGAGCTTTTACTTGAAAGAGGAGTCAATGTCTCTCGTGAGGCAATTCGGGAGTGGGTTCAAAAGTTCGGCCCTCAGATGGGCAACATTTTGGACAAAAAGCGTCGAAAAATCGGCAAACGATGGCATGTTGACGAAACTTATCTTAAAGTTGCCGGTATCTGGAAATACGTTTATCGCGCGGTAGATGAAGATATGGAAGTAATTGACGTAAATGTTTCTGATCATCGAGATAAGCAGTCAGCCAGGAAGTTTTTCAATAAATGCATCCAAGTAACTGGGAGTGCTCCCGAATCAATTAGATCCGATTCTCATCGTGGATACGATCAGGTAAAAGTACTTTTTCCCAGTACTCGTCATCATAGAGTTAAATGTTTAAACAACAAAGTCGAAAGCAGTCATGTGCCGATAAAGCAAAGGTATCGGCCAATGAGAGGCTTTAAGAATTTTGGCTCAATGAGGCTATTTATCGATTCTTTCAGAGAGTTCGTCCAAGTAATCGTGATATGCGAGTATTGTACAGAGAAAAACTGGCCGAATTCAATCTCCTTTTGCAGGTAAATTGCGACTAAAATGAGACCAGATAATCTACTGTTTTATGGCTTAAGTTCAACGATCTGACGTTAAGTTGACAGTCCCGAACCAAGCGTTATATTTGTTATTAGACGATCCTGAGATAAAGGGAAACTGGTTTAAGGACAGAAAAAAGTAACAGGACTAGCGGAATCGGTTAGCCATCATCTAAAAAACTGGATTTTTAAGAAGTTATGATTTATGAAATCAAATCATATATTTGGATACCAGATCGGAAAAATAAAAATTGCTAAAAAAAACATCCATTTGACAACCCCGATCTGGACTGGTTAATATTTTAACAGACTAAAATTTAGTTAGATTATTTGCAAAGCGTCTCTAAGAGGCGGACAGATTTACTTAATGGAAGAAACTTGGGAGGAACAAGCACACAAAGAGGAATACCAAAACGAGGAACAAAATCCACTCTTTTCGGGCTTTAGCCTGAAAAACCTTGAGGAGGTTTATCAGAACCTCGAAACTGATAATGATAACTTCAGATTTTGTCCTAAACTACTATTGATCGCACTCCCGCTTTTACTCTTGATCATCTGACTTCCTACGTTTTAATCGATTTCTTGATCGATATTATATGAACGGCCCACAACCCGGGTTTTCCACAAACCTGGAATATCTTCATCAAATGTGTTCAGTTTTATTGGATAGAAATTGAAGTGATTTTTCAAACACATTTAAACAGAGAAAATGGATAATTGCCCTTTGTATTTACCCGGCTTCCCCATATCATGCAAAAAAAACATGTTCTCTGACTGATGATCTCATTCTATTAGTGTTTAGAAAAAGCAATCATGGCTAAGATTCAGAATTATTCAGAAACTGGTTAATAGTTGGTTAGACGCACTGTTTATGAAAACTTTCAAAAGGAGGATATATATAATTTATGAAAACTGTTGCTGTAAATAGAAATAATTATTTTTTCAAATGGTTAAACAGTAATCAATTTAAGAATTTAACAATTCCAAATCTTATCACATATTTTACCTTAGTATTTTCATTGGGGGGCATTTATTTACTACTAAATGGTCATTCTTGGTTAGGTGCTTTGCTGCTTTGGACCATTTGCGATGTATTTGATACCTTGGATGGTTTTGTCGCTAGAAAATTCAATATGTTTTCTCCGCTAGGGGCTGATTTGGATTCTCTAATTGATGTATTTGCTTTTCTTGTTCCACCATTCCTTATTGGTTTACAATCGGGAAATGATTTCTTGTTGATTTCCGCAATTATATTTGTGTTTTCAGGTATTTACAGGCTGGCGCGATTTAATGTTGAAAAAAGCCCACAAGGTATTGTTGTCGGATTACAAGCCTCCCTTGCTGCTCATTTGATTTACCTATCGGTATTGATTAATGTTCCTTCCAACTATTTATCAATAATTTATATCATTTTAAGCTTTTTAATGATTTCACCGAAAAAGTCAAAAGGAATACATTCACTTTATCTGACTGCATTATTGATAATATTAAACATATTGCTTATACTTCTGAAGCTTTTATAAATATTCATGGCTGGTGTTGCACGAGAGAATACTGATTGGAGTTAGTAATCGATTTTAAACTAATTCTGATGAATCGCAAAATCGGGTAACCAAGGATTTTCTACCTCAATCCTCGGGGTTAGAGAATTTTGTTGTAGAATCTCCATATTATATTTTCACAATATTCAGTCTTTACCTTAATTTGGTTTTCTTTCTGGGAGTTGATATTTTTTTTGGGCACATCGGAGATTAAATCTTGTAATAACACCATTACCGTTGCGCTTGTTTTGGTACTCTAATAGGATATTTCATCTTCTTCTTCATCTTCTGAGATCCAAGGTAGTTTTTTCTCAACTTCCAAAATGACTGGCTTAATTGCCTCATTTATTAATTCATAATGTGCGATAACTGTGGATTTACTATCATTAAGTTCTTTTATCCGGCAACTCTTACCCTTATGAAGATCATGCGCTCGAGTAACCAGTCCTCTTACCTGATCGAACAAACTGATTTGGGATTGTTTCACACTGTCATTTACCAGGTCCAGGTAGTCCATTTTACTCCTTAAGATATAGATATTGTTTCTGAAATAGTTGGCCTGTTTTAATCGATATGATCAAGGTTCACATAGTCAAGCGTCATTAGACGACAAGTTCAGCCGCCACTCATGAGAAATATAATATTTGCCGATGAGAGGTCCTCGTTAAGACGATTATCAGTGGGACTGTGTGAGAGAGGACACTATTGACGGAGAGTCTCCGAAATCATGTAATTTGGATTAAACTAGGTGAACTGGCTCCACTGGGACAGAGTGAGCATTTTAACAGCTGCAATTCACAATTGATGGTAATGTCGTAGCATCGGCAAAGACTGTGACTGTCATTCACGTCTGAATGGTTTGCGTGTCAGAGTGAACGAGAGCCTATTCAGCAAAATCTGAGCTGATATCCAGCAAGAAATGAGAAAAACGCCTCTGTTTTTTTCAGCTTGAGAAAAAAGAACCCCATACAGAAATAAATAAATGAAAATTAAAAAGACAACTCAATTAAGGCACTTAATTAGCAGCAATCAGCTTGAATTTATTATGGAGGCACATGATGGCCTTTCTGCCAAAATAGTCGAGGAGACTGGTTTCAAGGGAATCTGGGGCAGCGGTCTTGCCATCTCGGCCTCTCTGGGTGTCCGGGATAACAACGAAGCCAGCTGGACGCAGGTTCTGGATGTTATCGAGTTTATGAGTGATGCCACATCGATTCCGATTCTGTTGGATGGCGATACTGGTTACGGAAATTTCAATAATATGCGCAGACTGGTTAAAAAACTCTGCCAAAGAGGTGCGGGCGGAGTCTGTATTGAAGACAAGATATTTCCCAAAACCAATAGTTTTTTACGGGGCGAAAAGCAACCACTGGCGAATATCGATGAATTCAGCGGTAAGATAAAAGCGGGCAAAGACAGCCAGCTGGATGACGATTTTGTAATCGTAGCCCGGGTTGAGGCGTTTATCGCCGGCTGGGGGCTGAAAGCAGCTCTCGAAAGAGCCGAAGCGTATCGACAGGCAGGAGCAGATGCGATTCTAATGCACAGCAAACTCGCCAACAGCAGTGAGATCTTCTCTTTTCTACAGGAGTGGGACAATCGTTCTCCTGTTGTCCTGGTTCCGACCAAATACTATACAACCCCCACTAATGATTTCAGGCAGAACAATGTCTCAATGGTTATTTGGGCAAATCACCTCATCCGGGGAAAAATTGCCAAAATGCAAGAGATCGCCCGGCAGATTCATAACGACAAGAACCTGTTAAATGTCGAGGACATGATCGTGCCGGTGAAGGAGATCTTCAGACTTCAAGATGACCAGGAGATTGCCGAAGCAGAGAAGAGATATCTCAGCGAGCAGGCGACAAACCCCTTTAAAGCTGTAATTCTTGCAACAGCAAGGGGAAAGGCTCTTGGGCGTCTCACCGGAGACATTCCCAAAACCATGCTCAAAATCGGAAAAAGAAGCCTTCTCGAACGCATCGTCTCTCACCTGAACGAGTACGAAATCAAAGATATAACAGTGGTAGCCGGGTATAAGGCTGACGCTATCAATCTTCCGAACCTGAACAAAGTCATTAACGATCAACATGAGACAACGGGTCAACTGGTTTCACTGTCCAAGGCAGTAGAACACCTAGATCAATCCACGCTGATCATCTTTGGAGACATCCTTTTCAAGAAATATATCCTGCAATTCGCCATCGAAGATCCCGAGGATGTGGTCATCATTGTGGATTCCAAAATCGACCCTGAAAGAACAGTTAAGTCAGACTACTTAACGGCGACAGAACCTGACCGCCAATCCTATTTCGCAGAAGAGAGCTATGTGGAGCAAATAGCGTTCACCACACCACGTCAAAAACACGCTGGGGAGTTTATCGGGGTCATGAAACTTTCACCTGAAGCTGGCCGTATGACCGTCGAGTATATTCAGCAGCAACAACAGGAACAGGGTTTCGATAGCAAGGATATCAGGGACTTAATCAACCATTTTATTCAACAGGGCGTTAAAGTCAAAATACAATACATCTCCGGACATTGGGTTGATGTGAACAGAATATCTGACTTGACCCTCGCCAATGAGTTTTCATCATGATACAAGTCGACGATCTTTTTGGAACTATGTAAATAGCATTAATTCGATCTGTTTTCAGGGACTCCCTGCTTCTATTTGAAGACGTTGATTAACGCAGCGATTGACGATCTGCAAATCTAATATCACTAATTGACAAATGAATGAGAAGAAAACAGACTCGCCCTATGCTTTCGTCATTCGCAAGGAAACCACTGAGTCTCAAGCCTTGAAGACCCCATTCCTGAGCTACACTTTGGAAAAAGACCCTTCAGCCCTAGTGAGACAATTGGAAAACAATAAAGATAAGCGGCTGACACTCGACTCTTTCTCCAGCAGCTAGTGATTCTTTAATAGACCCAAAAAAAGAGATTTACAGTATCCCGTGCAATCTCGGTTTTGACTTTGCTGCTTGTCTCGGTAGTGAAGTTGTCCATCTCTATCACCAGTTGTTCAATTAAAGCCGATTTCTTCAGTTTCATGGTGTTTCTCTACTCATCGTCAAGAAATTCCTCTCAATTAGATCAAGAGAAAAGTAGAATATCTTATGTAAATTTATACTTTTAGCTTAGTAAATTTGCGAGAGATACCTCCCTATTGTCTCCATCGATATTATCAGAAAAGACTATACAAACTCTAGAAAAAGGTAGGGGTAACTTGTAATGATCCCATCTCCATAATAATTTTAGATGAGTTTTGTATGATACATGTACAGATACGACTGGCGTTTTATATCTATCAGAAATGTAGAAAACACCCCCTCTAATCTTCTGGCGTGGTCCTATCGCGCCGTCCACAGCGATGAGACCATTCTGGCCATTTTTTAGTCTTTTACCCATATTGATCAAAGCTTTAGCTGAATCATCTTTAAGTATTAATGTATCGTATCCTAGTCTATTCGCCGCATAACCAAGAATAGCTCCTTTTGTATTATCTGAAATGAACATGCCCACGTTACGATCTCGATATTTGTAAAAAGGTGTAAATGTATTCTGATGCCAGATAGCAAAGAGCACATTCCTATCATTAAAAAAATCAATAGTAGAATTATTAGTAACTTGTATTCTGAGTGTCTTGTTTATAACTCGAATGAAAAATAATAATAAGTTACCATTCAAATAAATATATAGTCTTTGTAAAATATTCACAGGTATTCTTTTGATAAGCAGTTGGATTTTTGTTTTTGTTCGGTTTAACTTTATGTTCCACAAGCCAAATAATAATCCACTAATTCCTCCAAAGAAAAAAGGGACTATATAACCTCTCGGGGTCAATAAGACTCCTATATTTATCTTTTGAAAGGTTGAGAAAATGCAAAGAACGAGACTTCCAATTAGAAATGAAAATACTTAAATGAAGAATAGTTTTGTACTATTATCAACAGTCATAAGCATTCAGGGACATTGAATTTTTCAAACTCAAAATTAAAGCGATTCATCGCACCAAGTGACAATTTTACGGATGAACCTAATTTGCTAAATTCCACCAACCCAATATCGTTCTTCAAATTGGAAATGTCAATCGAACAATATCGGAAACTTCAGCCCAAATCCCAATCCTCTTTAGCCCATTCCCTAGTGTACAAAAATATACTACCAGTAACTTCCGGGACAAACGAATCTTCAAGTAAAAATCCTAATAAACAAAGGAATAACTATGATTTGATGCCGTTAGAGAAGTTGATCTGATTGATATAGAAGGTATAAGGGGTAAAATGGCGGATGTGATGATATTTTTTCCCTCAAGATCTCTGATTAACTATTAGAAACTTCCAATTAGAAGAGTTGCCTACCAGCTATCCCTGATCTTCCTGCATTACTGATTCTAGAAAAATGAAAAGTGGTTAAGAAGATGGTCTGTCAGTTCATTAGTAGAAATATTGAAACGAAACCACTCTAAATAGCCTTCAGGTGACGTTGTATGAGGTCTGAGATGGTGCCAAGGTGTTGTTGGATGGCTAAAACATGGGTCGAGGAAAACTATCTAAATGGGACAAATTATGGATGGTTTTTATAGTTGTTGGGCCAATACGAGAGGATCGAAACGGATCTGACAATCTCCTGGTACTGAAAAATTCAAGATGACTATTTAAGTCCCTTGATC
>Ga0075122_10003035_pt1 | contig 10748 bp, 14 predicted proteins | sample AntAceMetag02UKB_FD_69790 | JGI IMG/M metagenome (GOLD analysis project Ga0075122, IMG submission 69790) | Saline lake microbial communities from Ace Lake, Antarctica - Antarctic Ace Lake Metagenome 02UKB | ecosystem: Environmental > Aquatic > Non-marine Saline and Alkaline > Saline | place...
CCTTCTCATGGTAAAACAATATTTCAATATGATTCTAAATCTACCGGAGCTAAAGCATATGCCAAACTTGCAAAAGAATTTATTAAGAAATTCAATTAAATTTATACCCTCTAAAAATGAAAGAAGAAGCTAGATTAGGAAAAGGATTAGCAGCATTAATTAGCTCTCAAGAGATTAGTAATGAGAGTGGAGCTTACAATGAGAAATTTAACATATTAAATATAGAGCCTAACCCATATCAACCTAGGATGCATATAAAACCAGAGGACCTAATAGACTTAGCAGATTCCATTAGAGAACATGGTGTAATACAACCATTGATAATTACCAAGGATGAAAAATCAGATAAATATTTCTTAATTGCTGGTGAAAGAAGATTTCGGGCTTCTCAACTTGCTGGTTTAAAAACAGTTCCTGTTGTTATGAAAGATTCATCTCCTCAAGAGATGTTAGAACTAGCTCTGATAGAGAATATCCAAAGAGAAGATCTTAATGCAGTAGAGGAAGCTTTAGCTTTTAAACAATTACAAGAGGAGTTTGGATTGAAACAAACAGAAATTGCTAAAAAGGTTGGTCTTAGTAGAGTAGCTGTTACAAACAAGATCCGTATTTTAGGATTGCCAGAGGAAGTGAAAGAGGCTGTACTTAATACAAAGATTACAGAAGGTCATGCAAGAGCATTGCTTGGTCTAGCAGATAAGGATTCTATTGTTGCAGCCATGGATATAGTTATCAGAAGAGAACTGAGTGTTAGAGAAACAGAAGCTATGGTTAGAAAGATTAACTATGGAAGAGGTACTACAAGAAATAAGCTCAAAAGACTTGATCAAGAGACAGAGGATCTTGCTAATAGAATTAGTAAGAAATTAGGAGTACCTGCTAGGATTGTACCTATGTCTAGAGGTGGAAAAATTACTATTAGATTTTCTAGTAAAACAGAATTAAGAGATATATTGAAAAAGATATCCTAGGAAACTATTTTTAATTCATTATCTATTAGAGAGCTATCGTCATCTTTTGCAAAAAGATACCGTGCTTCGAAATCCTTTTGTTCCAAAACTACTTTAAACCATTCTTTGTCATCAACCCACATCTCATCATATGGTATTTCATCTACACTAAACCATTTTGGTCTCATTTCTTCTGTTTCATGAGGTTCTCCTTCCCATTCATCAGCAACAAACACATATGAGACAATACACATCTCTTCATCCCCTTCTGTTTCGAAAAGAATTCTTCCTACCTGCCTCGGATTAGTCATCTTGACTTCAAGCTCCTCTATCATTTCTCTAATTGCTCCTTCTTCTACTGTTTCATCCTTTATCTCTTCTCTGTCACCTACTTTCCCTCCTGCCCCATTCCATTTTCCTTCTCCAAAACCTTTCTTTTTCATCGCCAGACAAACATCAGTAATCTCTCCTTTATCGTTTTTCCTAAGAAGAAAACAAATTGTAGTAAGTCTTGTAATATTGTACTTTTCCTTTAGTTCCAACTCCTTTAACATTTACTGAGGATAAAAATTACTTCCTACTAATCTCTTGTCTAAGCTTTTCATAAATGAGGATAGCTGCACTAGCACTTACATTCAATGATCCAATACCCTCCCTCATAGGAATAGACATTGTTTCATCACATCTTTCTAATACACCGCTAGAGATTCCATAGTCTTCTGCACCAAGTACCAGAGCTATTGGTCCTTTAAGATCAGACTCGTAATGTGTTCTCTCTCCCATTGTAATACCAACAATCTTAATATCATTCTTTTTTAATTCCTTAATTGCACTAAAAAGACTTGTCTCTACCAGAGGTACCCTCTCTGCAGCACCCATAGATATACGAATAGTTTCATTTGTAATGATATTTTTCTTTTGAGGAGAAATGATAATACCATTTACACCCCCTGCAAAGGCTGTCCTCATTATGGCTGCAATATTCTGAGTATATTTAATATCATCCATTAAAAGAAAAAATGGTTGTTTCTTTTCTGAATACAGTTTGTCTAAAAGATCGGGAAGCTTCCAATCATTCTGAGAATACATCATTCCAACAATATTCTCTGATTTAGAAGACCTTAATCTTCGCGTTATCTCTCTTCTAGAAACTTTAAACATGGGAATTCTCTTTTTACCTGCAATCTCTATAATTTCCTTAGTCTTCACATCCTTAAAAGCACTACTACAAACATATATACGTTCAAAATCTCTACCATCTTTTAAAAGCTCAAGAAGAGCATTCTTACTCTCAATCTGTATAAATCTGGGCTTAGACATCGAATTATTCTATCACATCAACATAGTATCTACCTCTCTTGTATCCTGTCATTCTTCTAAAAGCAACAACACCTTCCTTTAATGCATGGATTGAATAGTCTTTTGACATCAGTGTATTTTTACCGGGGTGAAAAACTGATCCCCTCTGTTTCAGGATTATGTTCCCATCTTTTACCTTTTCTCCTGCAAATTTCTTTACTCCTAATCGCTTTCCAGCAACATTTCCAGAGATTGTAACACTTCCTGCAGCTACAATATGTGACATATTTAAAAAATCAAAACTTAAAAACTTACTTCTTAGTAAGTATAAAAATGTTCCGGACGATGATACTATTATTTCTCTCCCATTTCAAGTCCCTACCATGTTTTCTGTTCTCTAACTCCCATCTTTTATTAACAATATCATTCAAAGGCAATGTCTTCCATCCAACTTTTGTTTTGTATGAAGGAATAACCATTACAATTCTAAAACCTTTATGAGCTATCTTCTTTAGAGCTTCAAATAACCCGTCATATAATTCTTTAACATTATTTAAAAGTTTACTAGCTTCGTCCTCACTAATACTCCTCCTTTGTGGAGGTCCCATATATGGTTCGCACACTACAGCATCTATTCCTGTGTTTTTAATCTCATTGATAATTTTTCCATTAGGATGAAGAATATCTAATTGAAAAATATCATATCTAACATCCTGTGAATATCCTTCTTTAGAAAGCCATTCGATGTTTCCCTCTGTATCTTCAATTGCTTTTGGATCAATATCCGAAGCTAAAACATTTATTCCTGCCATTAAAGCTTCTAAAAGGATTGTCCCTGATCCACAAAAAGGATCCCACACTATTCCCCCACTCTCTACTTGAGAAAAGTTTACCATCATTCTTGCTAACTTAGGGGGTAATGTTCCCATATCTACATCTACATATGGTCTACCCATATCCCTTTCAGTAAACCCATCTACATCTTGTACATCTAATGTCCTAGAATATATTTTCTCTTTCCTGTTATTAGTAATTACCAATTCAAAACCTTTTTCTAATATATGATTTTTTAATATTTGTGCTGCATTAAGTTCAAACTTTTTAGGAAAAATAAATCTACAAGGTATTTTTTCATTAATAAAATATTTCTTAATCTGTTTAGAAAGTTTTTCTACAAGAATTCTATCCTCCCTTTCAGGTGATTCAGATATTACACTAATACCAAATACAATCTTTGTGGAATCACTAAATTCTGTTAAAAAAGAATCTAAATCATCAATTACCTTTCCTACTCTTGTAAACCCACCTAATCTTTGAAATATTCTTAGTACAATATCATCAGTTAATCCTTTAGACTGTACCAAGAAACTACTCTTTGTAAATCTTCTTACTCCATCAGGAGAAAACTCAAAGGTCTCTAAGATCGATCTTAATTCAGCATATGAGAGATTTGGGAAACTACCAGCAGTAAAGAGATAACTCATTATCCAATCTTTTTAACTGTAATTCTAGTTAATTGAGGACGATATCCGTATTTCTTTCTATATCTAGATTTAGCTTTATATTTAAAGCCCTCTATCTTCTTTCCTTTAAACTGAGAATCAATTTCTAAAACGACCTTTGCATCTTTTAGATATGGTTTACCAACAGTTATCTTATCATTAGTAGAGAGCATTAGAACTTCTTTAACCTCAACCTTATCTCCTTTCTCCCCCTCTATCTTTTCAATATCATACCTATCACCTTCTCTAAGCTTTAGTTGAGTTCCTGAGATAGCTATCACTGCAAAATCGGTATTCAATTTCTTTGCTGTAGGTTTCTTAGCAACCGTTTTCTTTTTAGTGATAGTTTTCTTAACAGCCTTTTCTTTAACTGGAGTTGCTTTTTTAGTTGTTATTTCCTTTTTCGTTTTTTGTGCCATAACGAGAGAGATTTTAAGTTAATATTTAAGAAAAGTCAATAAAAGAACCGTTATTTATCCTTCCTTTTGAAGAATTCTGCATGGCTTGAATTAATCCTAAACAAATAAAAGTCATTATCGTAATACTTCCTCCTGCACTCATTAAGGGGAGAGGTATTCCCGTAGCAGGTATAGTCCCCGTATTTGTCCCTACATTAATGAAAAGTTCTAGGAGAATTTTAAAACCTATTCCTACAGCTAACATAGAAAAGAATATGTTATTAAAGTATTTCATTGATATCAGGAATATATTCACTATTAAAAATCCATATATCCCTAACAAGACAACAGAACCTATCAATCCGAATTCTTCTGCAAATGAAGCAAATATGAAATCTGTTTGATGTTCAGGAAGAAAATTTCTTTTACTTTGAGTTCCATTACCAAATCCTTTCCCAAATATTTGTCCCGAACCTATCGCTATTCTTGATTGTGCAACATTAAAACCGATATCTTCTTCTGTATCCTCTGGAGAAATAAATGCCTCTACCCTACCCTTCTGATAGTCGTGTAAAACATTGCTCCAAAGAAAGTTAAGTCCAATACCGAGAAGAAAACCGATTATCATTGTAATTACTACAAAAGATTTCCAAGCATCCCTAGTATAGAAGGAGAGGACAGAGAGAAATATTCCTACACCACAAAGAAACAACCAAGAAGTAGAAGCTGTTATTGAAAAGAGAAATATTCCTATAGAGACTAATCCTAGGATCAAAAGCAATATGGAATTTCTTAGTTGATTTCCAAGACCGGTAAAAGCAACAATAAACCAAAGGATTAAAACTAAGAAAGACATACTCCCACTTGGTTGGAGATATATCAATATGAAGATGGGGACTGTAAAGAGTAAACTTACTAATAGTAATATCCATTCGTTATGTTTTTCCTTCATAGAAAATATCACAGCTGTTGTTAAAATTATAGTTACCTTTGCTATTTCCGCAGGCTGTACTTGGATACCTCCTACTATAATCCATCTCCTTACATTGTTAATCAAAGGTCCAAAAAAATATGTAATGACAAGAAGTAAGACTGTAAGGATATATATTGGTAAAACTATTTGCCAATATTTGAGATATGAAAGATCGAGTTTAGAGAGAAGTAAGTATATAGCTAGACCGACTAAGACAAAAATTATTTGTTTCTCTATAATAGTTCTATCAATGATTTCTCCATCTATGGATAGCTCTGTGGAAAGGAGAGTTAATATACCAATAATGGATATTAAAATAGATGAGACTAAGAGTTTCCAGTCGAGAGAGATTTTTCTATCTTTCTTTTTAAGTATAGACATACATAGAGTATACTACTTTCTTTTCTTTCTTCGCATGAAAGCAGGGATATCCAGTGGATCTTCCCCATTCGTTACAGATGGAAGATCATCAATCTTCTCAAGCTTTTCTTCTGTCATCAAATCTTCTTCTTTCTTATCTATTGAATCTAGAAGATCTTCTGCTGTAATTTCAACTTTTTCTTTTACTTCAGATGCATCCTCTGGAAGAACTTCTTCTACTTCCTTCTCAATCAAAGAGTTTACTTTCTCTGTATCTCCTTTGAATTTCTTTGAGTATACCTGTTTAGATGAATCAAACCCTGTAGCAACGATAGTTATAATGATCTCTTCACTCATATTCTCATCGATAGTAGCTCCAAACTTAATATTTGCAGAAGGATCTACAGCATCACCTATTAATTGTGACACCTTATTTACTTCCTGCATGGTTAAATCAGAACCACCAATAATATTGTAGAGTACTCCAGTAGCACCCTCGATTGAGAGGTCTAGCAGAGGACTACTTGTAGCTTCTCTGGCCGCCCTTTCTGCACGATTCTCTCCTGTTGCCCTTCCAATTCCCATTAGAGCTGTACCTGCATTTTGCATTACTGATTTTGCATCATTAAAGTCAGCATTAATGAATCCAGTCTGACTAATTAATGTAGCAATACTATTTACTCCTTCAGCTAATACAGAATCAACCATCTTCATTGCCTCGAGAAAAGATATATCTTCATCTAATATTTCTATTAATCTCTGATTAGGAACAACTATTAGTGTATCAACTTTGTCCTTTAATACTGCTAATCCTTCTTCTGCAACTTCTTTTCTTCTTTGTCCTTCAAAATCAAAAGGCTTTGTAATAACGGCAACTGTCAAAGCCCCCATATTCTTTGCCACACCTGCAATAATTGGAGCTGCACCGGTACCAGTACCACCACCCATTCCTGCTGTAATAAATACCATATTAGCACCCTCTAAAGCTTCTTGAATTGCATCTAAGCTTTCCTCTGCAGATTGGGCACCTAGCTCATGATTTCCCCCCACACCAAGACCTTGTGTTAGTTCTTCACCTAATTGTAAAGTTTCAGGAGATAGGGACATTTTCAATGATTGAGCATCTGTATTGAAAGCAAGGAAATCTACTCCCTGTATATCAAAATCTCTAATCATTGTATTTACTGCATTACACCCACCTCCACCTACCCCGACAACTTTTATTTTTGCGACTGGGTCTATTGTTGTTGTTACTATTGGCATTGTAAATTAACTGTTATAAATTATTCGGGCAGAATATCTTAAGGCATTAAGGACTTAAACCATGTACCAATCTTTTCAAAAATTCCTTTCATATCTGACTTTCCCCCTATACCAGCATTTATCTCTACATCGTCATCTAATGCATGTTTTATCAAACCTTGTACACAAGCGAAGGATGGATCAGAGATCTCTTCTGTCATTCCTGTTAAACCAGAAGGATAACCGACTCTAGAAGCAACCCCAAACACATCTTGTGCAACCTTAGTAATATTTCTCAAAAGACCAGTACCACCAGTGATAACAACACCTGCAGGCATAGATATTTCATATCCTGCCTTCTCAACATTCTCTTTTGCCATTTCAAATATCTCTTCACATCTTGCCTCAATAATTTTAGAAAGCATTCCCTTAGAAACCTTCTTATCTGTAGAAATATCCAAAGGCGAGAGATCTATCTCATCAGTTTTTTTCGTTTTCTTTGGCTTTTCTTCCTCTTCTTTTCTTAATAAAGCAGGCATACTTTCTAAAGACTTAGAAAGCTTCGATATAGCTTTGTTATCCATTATATCCCCTAGCTTCAATTTTATCTTTTCTGCGTCATCTAGGGAGACTTGAAGACCAATTGCTAAATCACTTGTAACATTAAAACCACCTATAGGGATACTTCCGCTGTAGATGATTGATCCTTCTTGAAAAATTGAAATACTGGTTGTACCAGCACCTATATCTAACATAGTTACTCCCAATTCTTTCTCTGTGTCTGTAAGCACAGCTAAAGAGGAAGCCCAACCAGTAAACACAACATCATATACATTAAAACCTAATGTCTCTAAACACTTTTTAAGATTCTGCCAATATGAATTTGGGGCAGTGATAATATGGGTTTCAACCTCTAATCTACCCCCAGTCATACCAATTGGGTATTTAATACCTCCTTGATTATCTACAATGAATTCCCTTGGAATTATATGTATTGGATTAAGATTCTCGGGTAGAGATAATGTCTTAGCATTTTCTATCGCTCTATAGGTATCACCAATTGCAATTTCAGAATTAGATACAGCAACAACTCCCCTATTATTCAAGCTTGTTACTTGTTCACCATTAATTGATACATATACATCAGAAACAGTAACTCCTGCCATTCTTTCTGCAGCAGTAACACTCTCAGATATTGAATTCATAGCATCGTCAATATTAACGACAACTCCTTTCTTTATTCCTTTACTAGGATGGGAACAGACTCCTATGACTGTGGGTTGTTGTTCATCTTCTACTGCCGATATTACGGTAGTAATTTTCGAGGATCCAACATCTATTGCTGTTATTATCTTTCTAGACATTTTTATTGAGAGGCAGAAATTTAATTTTTAATTTAAACGTTTATATCTTAATCAATAATATATTAAAAAAGACATAATTTATCAAGCTCTATTGATTCTCACAAACATTTCTCTATTTGTCAATCTGTATAATAGGTCTCTTAAATCGAACATCTATCGAGCTCACTCCTATCTCTTGGCTTTTTAATTCTTCTAATACTAAGAATAGTCTTGCTAATTCTATATCCCTATCCTGATTAGTATCCATTATTATTAATCCAAAGTTGGTCGAAATATTCAAAATATCACTTTTCATATCTATTGAAACAATTTTAATACTAAATTGCTCCAATACCTTAGAGATGTCTACAATACTATCTGATAAATAGAGATCTTCTCTTCCATTATCTTCTACTACCAATGTGGTTTCTCCTATAAGATATATCAATTCTTCCTCTTGGGCATATAATTTACAATCTGTTTCCTCACTTGCTTCCAATAATATTCCTTCTTGAGAAAATATTTTACATTTACTACCCTCCCCTTGAAAAATTATAAAAGGTAAATATTCTTCTACCTTGATCTTTAATCTATTGGGGAATATTTTTTCTACCTCTACATTTTTTACATATGAATTCCCTAATATATCTTTCTCTACCTCTTCTGGGTTTACTGTAAAGAAATTTTCATCCATATACTCATCTACTAGTTCTCTTACTTCTCTTTCTTTTACATTTTCGCCCTCTGTACTAACAAAATTAATATCATCTATATTATAGATTCCTAGGAGTATTGATACCGCCAATGCAACTATTACAACTGCTAGACACCAATATCTACATATCCATATGATTGGTTTGTTCCTAAGAATTTTTCTTCCCTTATATACAATCTTTCTTTCTTTAAGTAATTCTTTCTCTATATTATTGTTCATATTGTAAATATTATCCTATTCGCTTCCCTTTTGAAAATTTTTTCTGATATATTAAGTATGTACTATTATATATGTTTTAGTATTTACATTTGATATCATTAAATCATCGTGATTTCTAGTTGGATAAATGCAATTACAATTTGGTTTGGAACATTAGAATACTGGGGAGTATTTCTTTCTTGTTTAGGTCTTTTCCCGGCAGAGATTGTAATAGCTATGGTTGGAGCTTCCCTTCCCAAAGAACTTTTTCATATCGCCCTTGTTGCTTCTCTGGGAGAAATGATTGGAGCTATCCCTACATATCTAATTGGCCTTTTCTTCAGTAAAAAAGACATTCTTCATTTTCTTAATGGGAAGGGTAAGTTTCTAAATGTTTCGGAAGATTCCTACAACGATGGACATAGATCAATAAAGAAAGGGGGGACTGGGTATCTCTTTATCAGTAGATTTATTCCTTGGGTTAGAGTAGTTAGTGCATTGGTTGCTGGTTATGTCAGATACAATATTATTCTCTTTTCATTAATAGTATTTGCAGGTACATTTTTCTATGCATATAGTTTTGCATATTTAGGAGCAAAGATTGGTCTTAATTGGGAAAAGATTAGTAATATCACTGGTACATTTAACAATGGTATGTTTTTGCTAACTGTATTGGTGGTAGTATTTTATTTGTTAAGGATTAAGAAATCAAAAAAGTAATCCCTATTCCGGCTTCTCTATTGGAGGGTATTTATCTGGATTCTTCTGAAAATATTTAAACCATTTACTATCTTCTTTTATTCCAACAGATTCTAAATATATCCTTTTCTTAAATCCTCCACTCTTTTGTACTTTCTTCTTTTGATATTTTTCAAAATCAATATCTTTTATCTTTAAAACCTTCTTTATATATTCAATGACTTCTTGTACATCTGCTAGTTCTTCTACCATTTCTTCCTCATTTGTCACTACTTCAAACTCCTTTACTTCTTCTATTAACTTCATTTTTAATTCCTTAAGATATTCTTTATCCTTTAATATTCGTACTCCTTTCGGCTCTTGTTTCTCTTCCTTCATATTATCAACAATCTTATCTCTTACTAGTTTTTTGAATTGGAAGTATTTCATACTATGGTAAGGTTTAATATTATATTTCCCTAAGAAAATAGCCACTCTCTATCAGGATAATTCTCTCTCATCCTCTGTAGATACTTTATCATAACAGATTCTTCTATCTCTTTATAATCATCTCTATCCCCAAATTCTAATCTAGTACTATATTTTGCTACACAAAAAAGATATGGAAGATCACAACCTCCCATAAATAAATACATAAAAACACTTTCAAGTGATTCTTCTGAATTAGGTTGTAAGCAATAGTATGCTATATCTGCAAATTCCAATGCCTTCTTTGACATACCTTCTACACCTATATTTTTGTAATTAGTTATTTCATGACATAATTCAGCCCACTCTCCTGGTTTATTACTATTTATTGGGAATTCTATGGAGCTTATCATGAACTTCTGCTGCTGACATTGGTATTTTATGATCCCTCCGTTCATCCATCTCGGGAATAATATGTTTCTGAATGTATTCCCCTTTTTCCTCTGTAGATAAAGACTCTAGTGCCTCCAGATCAAATATTAACTGTTCTGAAAAAGAATCTAAATCTCCTATACTTTCAGTCTGAGGTATCTCAACCATTCTTCAAATACTTAATTTACATTTCTGGGCAGGGTACTTTGGAGCGAGAGACGGGATTCGA
>Ga0075122_10003037_pt1 | contig 10746 bp, 10 predicted proteins | sample AntAceMetag02UKB_FD_69790 | JGI IMG/M metagenome (GOLD analysis project Ga0075122, IMG submission 69790) | Saline lake microbial communities from Ace Lake, Antarctica - Antarctic Ace Lake Metagenome 02UKB | ecosystem: Environmental > Aquatic > Non-marine Saline and Alkaline > Saline | place...
AAGCAATAGATAAAAGCTGTAATAAGGAAGTTGGTGGTAATTTAAATAATATTACTACTGATTTAAAAGATGATAAATTAAGTGAAGGTAAAGGTGTAATTATTCCGTTTGAGTAAAAAAGATTATGTTACCTAAGGATAAATATTATTTAAAACTAAGCAAAGCGCCTGATTTAAAAAGCCCGAAAGAAAGATTTATCTATCGGGCTTTTGAGATTTTACCTGGTGCTTTAGCTTGGACTACTATTTTAGGTGTTATTTTCTTTTCTTGGTATCGTCCAATCTGGGTAGCTATTTTCATTATTACCTTTGATGTTTATTGGGTTCTTAAAACAATATATTTTTCAGTTCATTTAAGAGCAAGTTATAAACAAATGAAAAAGAATATTAAGATTAATTGGAAAAGAAAAGTTGAGCAACAAAAGGATTGGCAAAGGGTTTATCATTTAATAATTTTACCTTTTTATAAAGAACCTTTTGAAGTGATTGAAAAAACATTACAAGCTTTAATTGATTCTGATTATTCAAAAGATAAAATGATTGTTGTTTTGGGTGCTGAAGAGCGAGCTGGAGAATCGGCTCAAAAAATTCTTCGAAAAGTAGAAAAAAGATTTAATAATAAATTTTATAAATTTCTAACAACAACTCATACTGTAATAGAGGGTGAATTGGCTGGTAAAGGAGCAAATAGTACTTTAATGGCCAGACAAGTTAAAAAAGATATCATTGATCCTTTAAAGATTCCTTATAAGGATATTATTGTTTCTTGTGGTGATGTAGATACTATATTTTATCCTAAGTATTTTTCAATATTAACTTATCATTATTTAACAATTGATAACCCAACCAGAACTGGTTATCAGCCAGTACCTGTTTTTAATAATAATATTTGGGAAGCATCTTGTTTTTCTAGGGTAGTGGCCACTTCAGGAACTTTCTGGCAAATGATTCAGCAAATGAGACCCGAAAGGCTTTCTAGTTTTTCTTCACAATCTTTAAGTTTTAAGGCTTTGGTTGATGTTGATTTTTGGCCAGTTAATATGGTTTCTGAAGATTCAAGAATATTTTGGCAAAATCTTTTATATTATCATGGTGATTACAAAGCAATTCCTTTATATTATCCAGTTTCTATGGATGCTAATTTGGCACCAACTTTTTTACAAACTTCAATTAATGTTTATAAACAACAAAGGCGCTGGGGTTGGGGAGTAGAAAATGTTCCTTATTTATTATTTGGATTTTTCAAAGATAAAAAGATTTCTAAAAAAATAAAATGGCATTGGACTTGGGTCCAATTAGAAGGATTTTGGTCTTGGGCGACTAACGCTTTATTGATTTTCATGCTTGGTTGGCTTCCTTTATATTTAGGTGGAGAAAGATTCAATACTACATTACTATCATATAATCTGCCTTTAATTACTAGATTTTTAATGAATATTGCAATGATTGGTTTAATTGGTTCAGCTATTTATTCAACATTGCTTTTACCTAAGCGTCCTAAAAATTTTGGTTTATTAAGACATTTAGGAATGATTGTTCAATGGATTTTAGTGCCTTTTACAATACTTATTTTTGGATCTTTTCCTGGGTTAGAAGCTCAAACTAGATTAATGATAAGTAAGTATATGGGTTTCTGGGTAACGCCTAAGGATAAATTAAATAAATAAAAAAGTCGCATCTTTTAGATGCGATATTTTTGTTTGGAGCCCCGTTTGCTGTTTATTAAATTTACCTTAAGGTCAGTATAAATTCTTTAACCAGCAAACGAAGCATATATCGATATTTTAATTCATTTTTTACAATTTGTAAAGCCGAGAACATTTGTTCTCGGCCTTATTTTTTACTTGATCATTAGATGCCTTAAGGTAGTTTTACCCACCTAATCATCAAATAAAGGGTTGAATTATTGTTTTTCAATAATATTACAGCATTTGACGCAGAACTGGGTATGCGGGATAATCTGCAAGCGTTTGATTGGGATCTCTCTTTTACATCCTTTACAGATTCCATAGTTGCCATTTTCCATTCTTTTTATTGATTCGTCAATTGCCATGAGATAGTTTCTGGTACTAGCTAATCTGGCGCTAATCACCCCATAACCATTACCAGTATAGTGACTGGCACCGTCTTTACCAGATTTGTTCTGGCTAGCTTTCATTTCTTTCTTGAAATCTTCTTCTGCTTTCTTGAATTCAAACCAATACTCTTTTTGTATGTTTTTCAAATACTGTTCCGTGATGGTCATTTTTTCCTCCTTGGGAAAAATAGGTTAATAAAGTACTACATAATATATATTATACATAAATTACATCATTTGTCAATGTTATTCTAGGTGAATATTTTCATTAAAACTTTTAAGCTTTTTCTCTAATTCAGGATTGATCATATTTTTCTCTATAATCAGACTAGCTGCTTCTCGGCTTTTTTTAATTAATTCTAGATCATCTAAGGAAGCCATAACTAAATCAGGTAATCCCCATTGTCGAGTGCCAATAAAATTACCTGGGCCTCTTAATTTTAAATCTTTTTCAGCTAGTTCAAATCCATCTTTAGCTGAAATAATAGCTTTTAGTCTTTGATGAGTTGCTTTAGCTGAAGAATCAGTAAAAAGAAAACAATGAGATTGATGTTGCCCTCGGCCAATTCTTCCTCTAAATTGATGAAGTTGAGCTAAACCAAAACGATCAGCTCCTTCAATGATCATCACTGTCGCGTTGGGTATATCAACGCCAACTTCAATAACTGAAGTAGAAACAAGAATATCCGTTTTCCCATTTTTGAATTCTTCCATAATTTTTTCTTTTTCTTTAGGTTTTAATTTTCCATGAAGCATAGCTGTCTGAAAATGAGGGAATATTTCTTTAGAAAGTTTTTCGTATTCTTGAGTAACTGATTTGATTTCTGAGAATCCATCTTTAATAGATTCGTCAATTAAAGGACAAATAACAAAAACCTGTCTTTTCTTTTTAATTTGTTGAGTAATAAAATCATATGATTTTTGACGATCATTTAGAGTAACTAATTGAGTAATAATTTTTTGTCTGCCTTTAGGTAATTCTTTGATTAAAGAAATATCTAAATCTCCGTAAATAGTTAAAGTTAAAGTTCGAGGAATAGGTGTGGCGGTCATAGAAAGTAAATGAGGAACAGAAGCAGGTAATCCGTCTTCTATATTATATACCCTTTTTTGTAAGGCAGCTCTTTGAGCTACGCCAAAGCGATGTTGTTCATCAATAATAGTTAAAACTAAATTTTTAAAAGATAAACTTTCTTGAATTAAAGCATGGGTGCCAATAATAATATTAATATTTCCTTGAGATATTTCTTTTTTTAGTTGAGTCTTTTTTTTAGTTGAGCCAACTAATAAGGCAATTTTTATCTTATGTTTTTTAAGTATTTGGTTAAATGTTTCAAAATGTTGATTAGCTAGTATTTCAGTTGGAGCCATTAGGGCTACTTGATATCCTTTTTTAGCTATTTCCAGAGCAGCCATTAAAGCAACAATGGTTTTACCTGAACCAACATCTCCATTAATTAATCGGTTCATAGGTTGGTTCTTAGATAAATCTTGAAATATTTCCCAAGCTGCTAAGCGTTGATCGTTGGTTAATTTAAAAGGTAGGCTTTTAACGAATGATTTAATCAAGGGTTGATTAAATTCTACATTAATTGCTTTTTGTTTGGTTATTTTTTGTTTCTGTTTAAGAGTAGTTAATTGAATTAAAAAAAGCTCGTCAAAACTTAATCTTTGGCGGGCTTTTTGAGTAGATAAAAGATTATCCGGAAAATGAATTTGTTTGATGGCTTGATCTAAATCTAATAGCTTAAACTTATTTTTAATTTCATCAGGTAAAAAATCTGTAAATTGTTCAGTTAGATGGAGAATAGGTTTGATAATATATCTAATATATCTAGAACTTAATCCTACGGTTTCGTGATAGACAGGTACTAGGCGACCAGTATGAACAGTATCTTGTTTAGTTAATTCATAAACTGGATTAGATAAACAAAGAACTTTTTTATTAAAAGTTAGTTTGCCTGAAAGATTAACTAATTTATCTTTTTTAAGAGTTTCTGTTAAATATGGTTGATTAAACCAGATAACTTTAATAGTGCCAGTATCATCTTCAACTAAAGCTTCAGTTAAAGTCATTCTTTTATGAAATAATCTAGTGTTCTTAATCTCTATAATTTTGGCTTGAATGGTTGCTTTTTGTCCTTCTTTTAATTGGTTAATGGGTATTGTTTGACTGAAATCTTCATAGCGATGAGGGAAATGAAAAAAAAGATCCTGAATGGTTTTGATGTTAAGCTTATTTAGCTTTTTCAAATACGCAGGACCTACTTTTTGAATATCTTCAATTTTTGAATTTAAAGTTAGCATTTAGTATCCTCGACAGGACTCGAACCTGTAACCTCTTCCACCGCAAGGAAGTGCTCTGTCCAGTTGAGCTACGAGGACATATATTTAAAACTTTATCTGTCTGGCTAAATTATCTATTAATGATTCTTTGTGTTTTCTCTCTGGTAAATACTTAATTAACATTTGTCTAATGGCAACTGGATCTTGTTCGCCTAAAGGAATTCTAATATATGGCATGATTGATTTTTTACTTCTTAGACTTAATTCTTTTATTTCAGGAGGATCATAGAAAAGCCAGAATGAACTTAAATTTTCAAAGGTATATAATATTTGTTTAACTTTAACTCCTTGAGAGGTAATAGTTAATTTAATTTCTTGAGGCTTTTTAGATGCATAAGCGGAAATAATAAAATAGGCTAAGGTAATCATTAAAGCAAAAAGAAAATTTTTGGTAAAAATAGCTATTAAAAATAATATAACAGCAATTATTCCGGTAATAACATACCAGGATTTACCTTTTTCGTATTGCTCAAATTCAGGAGCACTCCATTTAATTGTATTTTTGTTTTTATCCATGGCGGAGAGGGTGGGATTCGAACCCACGGTACATTGCTGTACAGCGGTTTTCAAGACCGCCCGATTAAGCCACTTTCGTACCTCTCCCTTGTTTAAGAATATAGACTATTTCTTATCAATAAATTTAATTACTTCTTTATTATCCTTAAAAGAATAGAAACTTTTATTCTTTCTTTCTTTTCTGGATTCTTCTATAGAGGATAATAAGTAATCACTAGGCGTACCTTCGTCTAAAGTTAATCTCATATTATTAATAGGTTTTCTTGGCGGAGAGAGAGGGATTCGAACCCTCGGTACCCGAAGGTACAACATCTTAGCAGGATGCCCCGTTCAGCCGCTCCGGCATCTCTCCTATAATCTTTATAATATTCTATTTTAAGTATCTTTTCAAGTGCTTTGGATTATGTGTTCCAATGATCTTAAAATATTGCTTTATCTTATCTTTTTTTTCTATTTGTACGCTTCTATCACCTCTTATTTTAGGTGAAAAATTAAATTGTTTTAAAAGAAAAAAAACAGATTGTATTAGTTTAGGAGAAGCACTTGTAAAGTTTAATCTTTTGTAGCTATAGGTTTTTCCATTTATATGATGTATTTCGTTGAATATGCATCCATCTGTGTCGATAAGACCCCTAATACATGCTTTCTGAAATTTGATATTTTTTTTTATCCAATTTGGAATGTCTAATCCTTGTTTTATTTTATGTCCTATAGGTAAATTCAAATTTTTATGGCAAAATTCTACAAGTTTTTTTCTAGAAACAGCCAATATTATAGCTTTCTTATTTTTGATTTGATATATTGATACTGGAACTTTAAAAATTTCTTTTATGAGTTTTTTTATGAATTTAGCATAAAGTTTATCATCTTCTTTATTAAGTGTTATTTGGAGTTGATTTTTTGTTAAACTACCATCTCCCATGACTATTCCTGTGAATTCAGCAACTTTTTCTGAAAGACGAGGAATATGAATTGATTTAATGTGTCCAATAGCATTTTTATTATATTTTCCTTCTTTTTCCCACCATTCATACCATTTTTTCTTTCGGTATTCTGGATCGCCAATTGATCCATATTTTTCCCAAACAATTTTGCCACCGATTGATGCTCCAAGATGAACATACCACCAACGATCTTTTAACTTTATATTAGAAGGTATAAGTATATTTGTTTTTTTAGATAATTTGCGAAGAGATTCTATATCTATTAGAAATTTTTCTCGGCGCCAATCTCTAATAGTTCTTTCAGATCGACTACATAATTTAGCCGCTTCTTTAGTAGAAATTTTCGAAAGAATATTATTTAAAAGTTTGTTTTGTCCTCCTTTAGGTAAAGAAACTCTTTTATAATTATCCAATTTAGCCATACTTCCATTTTACCACTTTATTCAATCTTTGGCAATAATTAATTTCAATATTTTCCCTCTGATAACTTGAGTTAATAATTCAGTTTGATTAAAACCAAGTTTTCTAGTGGAAATTTGAGCCTATAATTTAAAGACTAAATTAATTCTTGTAAATGATAAGATACATTGTATCATTTTTTATTCTGTATATTGTTTTTTTGTATCATGAATGATACAATTAAAGCAGTATTTATAGTAGAAATGATATAATTAAACATATATGAAAAATTTAGAATACAATGATCGGCAAAAATTTATTATCGATTTTGCAAAAAAGAAAAAAAGCTTTCAAACGAAAGATGTTTTTGCGATTGTTAAAGAAGAATTCGGCGTTGAAAGATTAACTGTCGTTAGAGATTTATCATTATTAGTAAAAAATGACTTATTAAAAAGACAAGGGCAGGGACGATCTGTTATTTACAAAATATCTTCACGATATTTAATGTTTGAGAAAGTTGATGTGGAGAAATATTTTTCATCTTCTTTTAATAATCGGGACGCTAGGTCATCTTTTAATAATAGCGCTTTTCTTTTATTAGACGATAATCTTTTTACGTCAAAAGAAATAAGTCGATTACAAAGTATCAATACTAAATATATTAACACTAAAGACAAACTTCAAAAAGAAAGTTCAATAATTTTACAGCGAGAATGGGAACGATTAATAATAGAGTTGTCTTGGAAATCTTCGGAAATAGAAGGAAACACCTATACCTTATTAGAAACAGAAGCGCTTATCAAAGAATTACGCTATGCCAAAGGGAAAGACAAGGCAGAGGCGCAAATGATCTTGAACCATAAGAAAGTATTGGACTTTATTTTAAGTGATGCTGATTATTTGAAAACAATTAGTATTAATAAAATTAAAAAGATTCATAAATTATTAACGGAAAATACCGGAATAAAAAATGATTTTAGGAATCATTCAGTTGGAATTACGGGAACAATTTACCGACCATTGCCAAAGGAAATAAAAATCAACAAAGCTATGCAAAAATTAATAGAAACTTTAAAGAAAATAGAAAATCCTTTTGCTAAAGCTTTTGTTACCTTGATAATGATTGCCTATATCCAGCCGTTTGAAGATGGTAATAAGCGTACTTCTCGTATCATTGCTAATGCAATTTTATATGCTAATAACAAATCAATGCTATCTTATCGTAATGTTGATGCCATAGAATATAAAAAGGCTATGCTGTTATTTTACGAACAAAATAATCTTTCATATATTAAGAGAATATTTATAGAACAGTTTGATTTTGCTGTGAAAAATTATTTTAGTCAATAATTTAGCTTATCTACAGTTATTAATTAATATATATTTGATATTATTAAAATAATACGGAATATGAAAATACTAAAAACTAAAAGTTTTGAACTAGCAATTTATGCACGAGGTAATCAATCTTCATCTAAACTGGTTATCCTATTGCCGGGTCAATTAGATACAAAAGATTATGCCCATATGACTAGTCATGTTGACTATTTAGCAGATAGAGGATATTTTGCTTTTTCTTTTGACCCTCCTGGTACATGGGAAAGTCCTGGTGATATTAAACTATATACAATAACTAATTATTTAAAAGCAATTAATGAATTAATTGATCTTTCTGGTAATAAACCAACAATTCTAATGGGCCATAGTAGAGGTGGTAGTATGGCTATGCTTGCTGGTCCTAGTAACAAATATGTAACTCATATTATAACTGTAATGTCTCATGCTGGTCCTAGTGAATTTAATAAGAGTAAATTCACTAATGGTATAAAAATATCATATAGGGATATGCCACCTAATGATATGGAAAACAAGAAAAGATTTGATCTTCCCCTTAACTATTTTGAAGATGCAACTAAGCACAATATACTTGATGGTTTGAAAGAATGTTCTAAACCAAAGTTATTCTTTTATGGTATAAAAGATATATTAGTTGAACCAGAAGACATTAAAGAAACCTATCAAGCAGTATTAGAACCAAAAGTTATATATGAATTAAATTCAGAGCACGATTATAGGCGTCGTGAGAATATTGTTACTGAAGTAAATGATGTAGTGGGGAAATTTCTTGATAAGTATTAATTTAAGTATTTTTATTTACTCTTTAGCAATAACTAATCCCCAAATAGATTTAGGTTCTAAAACTTTTAATACCTCAGCACACTCATCAAGTGTAGAACTAGTAGTACAAATATCGTCTATAAGGATGATATTTTTATTTTCTAAATTATTTTTAAAATTTAAATTAAGTTGAAAGGCTTGTTTAATATTTTCTTTTCTTTGATTGGCATTTTTAATTTTGGCTTGAGGAGGAGTATATCTTGTTCTAACTAAAAGATTATTAATTATTGGAATATTTAATTTTTGACTGATAACTTGAGCTAATAATTCAGCTTGATTAAAACCGCGCCAGCGTAGTCTTTTTTTATGAAGCGGAACAGGAATTAAGATAGAATTTTTAATATTTTGGTTTTTAATTTTTTTAACCATTAACATACCTAAAGGTTTAGCTAAATCTTTTATAAAATTATATTTATATTGATGAATTAATAATTTAATTAATGGATCTTTATAATAACTAGCAATTAATAAATTATTTTTAGCTTGCTTAGTATTGAAAGATAATTTTTTAAAACAAGAATAGCATAAAAAGTTACCTTCTTGATTACAACCAAGGCATTGAATAGGAAATAATAAATCTAAAATAGTTTTCCACATGGTCTAATTTCTTTGTTTTTCTATTTATGTTATACTTTTTAATAGATAAAGAAAAGAAAGAGATTAAGAATATATTAACTGATTAGAGGTTTTGGGTAACTTAAGAAACTAAAATAATGTTTTTATTTAAAAAAAAGTTAAAAAAATGTCTGGGCATTGATATTAGTGCTTCATCTGTAAAAATAGTTGAATTAGGAAGAGAAGATGGCAGACATAAATTAAATAATTATGCAATTTTTTCATTAGAGAAATATTTGAAAAGTAAAGGCCAAGAATTTAATACAGAAAATCTTCAAGTTTCTAATGAAGAGATAGCCAAGATAATTAAACAAACTATTAAAGAAGCTAAGATTGAATCTAGAGATGCTTATTTCTCAGTTCCGGTTTATTCTAGTTTTTATACTTTGATTGATTTTCCGAATATGTCTCAAAAAGAGATTGAAGCCGCTATTCCTTTTGAAGCAAGAAAATATATACCTCTTCCTATTTCTGAAGTAATTTTAGATTGGAGTATAGTTAGTCCGCCTAATAACAAAACAAGCAAGCAAGTTTTACTTATTGCTGTGCCTAAGAAAATTATTGATGATTATAATCAGATAGTTAAATTAGCTGGTTTAAATCTTAGGGGGATTGAAGGGGAAACCTTTAGTTTAACTCGTGCTTTGATAGGTAATGATAAAAGTGTTATTATTCTAATAGATAGTGGTGCTCGATCTATTAATGTCAGTATTATTGATGATGGATATATTAGAGTAACTCATAACTTAGAAATGGGAGGCCGGAAAATAACTAAGGCAATTGCTCAGCAGATGAATATAGATTTAGAAAAAGCAGAACATTTTAAAAGAAAATTATCCGGTAAAGAACCAACTGATCAAATAAGTCCTCAATTAAAAGGAATTGTTCAGTCATCTTTAGGAATGATTATTATTGAGATTAAAAAGATTATTGATAATTACCAAAGTAAATATAATCGTCAGATTAAAAAAAGTATTTTAGTTGGTAGTGGTTCTTATTTATCAGGATTTTCTGATAACTTGATTAGTAAGTTGTCTTTAGATGCTTCTATAGGTGACCCTTTTGCTAGAGTAATTTATCCTGATGTACTTAAACCAGTATTAAAAGACTTAGGTCCTCCCTTAGCTGTAGCCATAGGGCTATCTATGAGAGAAGAATAAAAATTTTGAAATATGGACATCAAATTAATGCCAGAAAAATATAAGAAGAAAGGGATTGGTAGCGGGTCCAACCAATCTAATAGTGGTCTATTAAAAAGTCTTGGCCGATTAGTCTTAGAGACTAGTCTTTGGTTTGTTTTGTCATTTATTTTGTTGATTATTGTTACTCTAACTTGTTTCGGTTTGTGGGGGTATAAGATTAATTTAAACAAAGATAAAGACAATGTAGTTCAAAGAATAGAAGAGTTGCAAAGTCAGAGAAATTTAGATTTAGAAAATAATTTCATAGAGTTAAAAGAAACAATTGAAAATTTTAAAGGAATATTAAATAAAAGACTTTATTTTTCAAATGTTTTAAAAATGCTTGAAGAAACAACACTTCCTAATGTTCAATATGATAGTTTAAATGTTAATCTCAATAATTTATCAATTGGTTTAAGGGTGGAAACTGTTAGTTATAGATCTTTGGCTGAACAAATATTAATTTTTAAAAATGATTCTAGGATAAATAA
>Ga0075122_10003040_pt1 | contig 10740 bp, 7 predicted proteins | sample AntAceMetag02UKB_FD_69790 | JGI IMG/M metagenome (GOLD analysis project Ga0075122, IMG submission 69790) | Saline lake microbial communities from Ace Lake, Antarctica - Antarctic Ace Lake Metagenome 02UKB | ecosystem: Environmental > Aquatic > Non-marine Saline and Alkaline > Saline | place...
CTCGTCGATCTTCAAGCCGCTGTCCTGAGGGAACACGCTGATCTCGGGTTAGCGTTCGATGGGGATGCTGACCGGTGCTTCGTCATCGACGAGTCCGGGCAACCGGTGACACCGAGTGCGGTGGCAGCAATGGTGGCCAAGCGGGAAATAGTCCGAGTTCGTAACTCGGGAGAAACCGGACCTATCCCTGTCCTGCACAACCTGCTGTGTTCGCGGACTGTGGCGGAAATCATTGCTGAAAACGGTGGTGTCCCAATCAGGACGAGGGTGGGACACTCACTGATCAAAGACCAGATGAAAGAAACGGGTGCCATTTTCGGTGGTGAGCATTCCGCCCACTACTACTTCGCAGAGTTCTGGGGTGCCGATAATGGAATGTTGGCAGCGTTGCACGTGATTGCCGAAGTGCGCGCAAGAACAGAAGCTCTCTCCACGATTGCGCAGGAGTATTCCCGCTATGTCGAGAGTGGTGAAATCAATACCACCGTCGAGGACCAAGAACTCGTGATTGCGAAGATTCTCGACGTTTTTGGCTCGCGTGGCGAGCAGGACTTCCTCGACGGGCTCACGATGTCAGGTGTCGCAACCGATGGGTGGTGGTGGCTCAATGTCCGCGGCTCGAACACAGAGCCCCTGTTGCGGCTCAATGTGGAAGCAGAGACTTCTTCCCTGATGCAGGCGGTCCGGGACGAAGCGTTAGCGCTGATTCGCGCCACGGGATAAACCGGTTGCGTTAACCGGGTTTGCACAGCTGAATTGATGTCAGAATAGAGCAATGCTGACTCTCACCCCACTCCAATACCGCGTTGCCGATTTGTCTCTCGCCGAAGCTGGTCGTCACCAACTTCGTCTTGCCGAGCACGAAATGCCAGGTCTGATGGCCTTGCGTGAAGAATTTGGTCCCCATCAGCCTCTGAAGGGCGCTCGCATTGCGGGATCCCTTCACATGACCGTTCAGACCGCAGTTCTGATTGAGACTCTTGTCGCACTGGGTGCAGACGTTCGCTGGGCTAGCTGTAACATTTTCTCCACCCAAGACGACGCTGCCGCTGCCGTGGTAGTCGGTCGAGGAACACCAGAAAGCCCTGAAGGCACCCCCGTATTTGCCTGGAAGGGCGAGACTCTCGAAGAGTACTGGTGGTGTACGGAGCAGATTTTTGACTGGAGTGATAGCGGACACAGCGGTCCGAACATGATTTTGGACGATGGTGGCGATGCCACCCTCCTGGTTCATAAGGGAGTTGAATTCGAAAAAGCAGGCGCTGTTCCAGCACCCGCCGCTGGCGATTCTGGTGAATGGAAAGTCATTCTCGACGTTCTCACCAGAAGCCTCCCAGCGAATCCCACCAGGTTCACCGACATCGCCGCTGACATCTTGGGCGTAACGGAAGAAACCACCACCGGAGTTCATAGGTTGTATGAATTCTTCAAAGAGGGAAAGCTTCTCTTCCCTGCCATCAATGTCAACGATTCGGTGACAAAGTCCAAATTTGATAACAAATATGGCGTCCGTCACTCCTTGATTGATGGCCTCAATCGCGCCACGGACACTTTCATGAGTGGAAAAGTCACTTTTGTCTGTGGCTATGGCGATGTGGGCAAGGGCTCAGCTGAGTCCCTCCGGGGCCAAGGCGCCAGGGTGATCGTGTCAGAAATTGACCCGATCTTGGCTCTGCAAGCAGCGATGGATGGATACCAGGTTGCGAAATTGGAATCGGTGATCGACAAGGTCGATGTTCTCATCACCGCAACGGGAAACCTGGGCGTGGTGACCGTGGATCACATGCTGGCGCTGAAGCACCAAGCAATTGTGGCCAACGTGGGTCACTTCGACAACGAAATCGACATCGAGGGACTGGAATCTCTTCCCGGTGCGACTCGGGTGGAAATCAAACCACAGGTTCACGAATGGCAGATGCCCAATGGTCGAAGCATTTTGATGCTGAGTGAAGGCCGCTTGATGAATCTTGGTAACGCCACCGGGCACCCCAGCTTCGTGATGAGCAACTCCTTCACCAACCAGGTTCTTGCTCAAATTGAGGTGTTCACCAACGGAGCGGCCTATCCCCTCGGTGTTCACATGTTGCCCAAGCACCTGGATGAAAAAGTAGCCAGACTGCATCTGGATGCGTTGGGGGTTGAACTCACCGAGCTCAGCGACCAACAGGCCGCCTACATCGGGGTTCCCAAGCAGGGCCCCTACAAGGTTGAGCACTACCGCTATTAGAAGAGAGTTAGCTCTTGTAGGCTTGGGCGCTATCGAGATACCCCTCGTGAGCGCCGATTGGAGCCAGTCATGACTGCTCGCATTTTGGTGGTCGACGACGACGTCGCCCTGGCTGAAATGATCTCTATTGTCTTGCGTGGCGAAGGTTATGTGCCGATTCAAGCCTTTGATGGCAAAGAAGCCCTAGATCTATTTCCCGACGCGAAGCCTGACCTTGTTCTTCTCGACGTCATGCTCCCCGGCCTCGATGGAATTCAGGTGTGTAGCGCTATACGAGAAATGAGTGGGGTGCCGGTCATTATGTTGACGGCGAAGGGAGACACCACCGATGTCGTCCGCGGGCTGGAAAGTGGCGCCGATGACTATGTGGTGAAGCCCTTCAACCCTAAAGAGTTAGTCGCCCGGATCCGCACCAGGCTTCGCCCCACGAGCGCGAGCGTTGCGCGAGTGATCGTGGTGGGAGACGTGACCATCGACGTGCCCGCGCATGAAGTGACGCGCGGAGAAAGCCGCGTTAACCTCACCCCGTTGGAATTTGAGTTACTGGTGACCTTGGCACTCAAGCCCGAGCAGGTATTCACGCGCGAGATGTTGCTCGAGCAGGTGTGGGGATATCACTACAAAGCAGACACGCGACTGGTCAACGTGCATGTTCAGCGCTTGCGGGCCAAAGTGGAACAGGACCCCGATAACCCCGTCATCGTGCAAACGATCAGGGGTGTGGGCTACCGGGCTGGTGCGAGTGTGAAAGCAGCTGACGAAGCGCCATGATGAGAGCCCTCTGGCGGGCCTTCCTCCAAGGACTTGCGGCACCCGTGGACATATGGCGGAGCTCCCTACTGGCGCGCACTGTCACCCTCACGGTGGGATTATCGGGTCTCGCGGTGACCCTTATTGGCGGATATATGTCCCTCACCATCGCGGATAATTTGTTTGCCGGGCGCACCGACCAGATTTTGGGCGAAACGACCCGGGCTGCAACCGTTGCCCAGACGCTTTTTGACAACTCGGTCACAGCGGCCGGGACGATTGATGTAGAAACCGCAAACACCACGGCACAGACCGCTATTCGTTCGGCTCAATCAAGCCCTGGCGGTAGCGGCTTCGCCCTGTTGAGAACCCCGGGGCAAATCACCAACCAGACCATGACCTCGACCTCTACCGCTGGCCTCGATCTTTCGGTGGTGTCGAGTGGCTTGCGCGCCCAGGTGGTAGGTGAACCCTCCCAATTGCACTACCAGTCCGTGTCTCTTGGAGCAGAGGCCGCTGTGCCAGGAATTGTCGCTGCGGCTTCCTTGCAAGTGCCAAGCTCTGGCCAGTACGAGTTGTATCTGGTCTATGACTTGAGTGATGTGCAAACCACGTTGACGGAGATTCAACAAACCCTGATTGCGGGTTCGTTAGCACTGGTGGGCGCCATCGGCTTAGTCACGTTCTTTGTGGTGCGACTGACGATCGATCCGATCCGCCGCGCAGCGCGCACGGCGGAGCGATTAGCACAGGGTTTTCTGGAAGAACGTCTCACGGAAAGCGGTGAAGATGTGATTGCTGTTCTCTCCCGGTCTTTCAATCGCATGGCGCAGAGTATGGAAAGCCAGATTGTGCGACTCGCCAATCTCTCGCAGGTGCAGCAGCGATTTGTGTCAGACGTGTCCCACGAGCTCCGAACCCCCTTGACCACGATTCGCTTGGCAGGCGATGTGTTGTTTGCCCAGCGAGAGGGCTTCAGCGCAGAAAATGCTCGAACCATTGAGCTTTTGCTCACCCAGATTGAGCGTTTTGAAATCATGTTGACCGACCTCCTGGAGATGAGTCGCTACGACGCGGGTGCCGTCGCTCTGGAAGTGGAAGAAACCAATGTGGTGCCGCTCATTGAAGACTGTTTAGACCAGCTGGGACCGCTTGCGCGAGAAAAAGGGTCTGAGTTATTGGTCGAGGTGCGTGGCGGCTATGGGGAATCCGAAGTGGACCAGCGGAGGATCCGGCGTATCGTGCTGAACTTTGTCGGCAATGCCATCGATCACGGCGAGGGTCGCCCAATTGTCACCTACATTGACTCCAACAAAGAAGCTTTGGCCATCGCGGTGAGGGACTGGGGAATGGGGATGACCGAAGCTCAAACTCAGCGCGTCTTCGACCGGTTTTGGCGAGCCGATCCTTCCCGCCAGCGGACCACCGGGGGCACCGGCCTCGGTCTTGCTATTGCCCAAGAAGATGCTGTCGCACACGGCGGGCGAATCGATGTGTGGAGCAAAGAAGGCGAAGGCACCTGCTTTAGATTGACGATTCCCCGGATCCCCCTGGATTCCTGGCAGGTATCACCCTTGCCTCTACCCCCGGAGAGTGTCGAAGACAACTCTGGCGCGGCCACGGGAGCGCTTCCCCAGCAGGCGCAACCATGAGGAAATTCTTCGTTTGCTTCGCCATGGTCGCACTCCTCGCCGCCTGCACCACAATCCCCCAACAGGGCCCCGTGATGTCGTCGGATTTCAGTCCGCGGGTGACCTCTGACGGGGTTGATGTGTTGCCCCCGGGCCCCTCTGCCGGCGCAACCCAGGATGACATTTTGGCGGGATTCATGGCAGCGGGAGCTGCTGCCCAAGATAACTATCGAGTCGCGAGGAGTTATCTCAGCGTCGAGGCGCAAGATTCATGGAATCCCAATGCGGTTGCTTACATTCGAGCAGGTGAACCAGAAGTCACCTTAGGTGGTGCAAATATAGCGAGCTATGTCCTTTCTGTGGGGGCGAGTGTTGATGAGTTTGGCCGGTATTTTGACTCTCCCGAGGCGCCAGCGCAAAGCTTCGAGTTTCAGTTCGTTCTCGAAGAGGGCGAGTGGCGAATTAGTGCGCTTTCTGACGGGGTCGTGCTGAGCCAGGCGGCCTTTAGGGAAGCCTTCGCCAGTTATCGCCTGTATTACTTCTCCACGGGGTATCGCGAATTGGTTGCTGACGTTCGGTGGTTTGCCAGCCGGGGAGAAGTTTCCACCAAAATCGTGCGGGCACTCTTGGCAAAGCCGACCTTCTGGTTGGACCAGGGGGCCACCATTTCTGCACTCCCCGAGGGAACCGGCCTTGCGCTCACGCCCATCCCCGTGACGGAGGGGGTGGCAAGGGTGGATCTCACCACCCAAGTGTTGGGGGCTGACGACATCACCCGCTACCGGATGCTGGTTCAGCTCACGGCGAGTTTGCAACAGGTCCAGGGGATCTCTTCGGCAAGAATTTCGGTCAATCAAAATGAACTCGTTATCCCCGCCCTGGGTTCGGACACCCCCACCCTCGCCACCGGGCGAGATTCGCGCCTCGTTGTTCTGGCTAATCGAAGCTTTGGCTATCTCCAGGGGGGCAGGGTCGAACCCCTAGATCGGCTCTCTCTGGCGGTGGCGACACTCATTCCTGAGGAAATTTTCTACTCATCCCGCTTCAATCAGGCCCTCGCGACCCGATCTGATGGTCTGTGGCGGGTGGGAATGAGTGGCGAGCCGACACTCCTGGATGATCGGGCCGACCTTCTGAGAGCGGTCGTGGATTCGTGTGGCTTTACCTGGTCATCGAGCGCGAACCCCTCGGAAGAAACGATTCGGTTATTTACGCCGGATGGCGAATTCACGACGCTTGGACTGGAACTCGGTGCTGACTCGTCACTGGTGTCCCTGGAGTTAGCGCGTGATGACACACGGCTTCTCTTGCTGGTTCAAACCCAGACCGGGGTGCGGGCTCTCCTGGCGGCGGTCACCCGCGATGAGGACTGTGTGCCCGAGGCGCTGAGTGATTTTGTTGAGTTGGGGCCACTGGAGGGAATCGGGGTTGATGCTGCCTGGATCGATGACTCAGCGGTCGCGGTTGTGGTGGAAGACCCACTGACCCAGCAAGGCGAAGTTATCGTCTTTGACACAGGTGGAAGTTCTTCCTCCCTGGGCCAGCCGACCAAGCCGGTCACCCTTGTGGGGGGAATCGGAGGGGTTTCTGGTCTCCGATTGCTCTCCGAGGATGGCATCATCTATCAACCTCGAGGTAATGGGTGGCAAGCCACCACCGACAGGGCGGACGTATTGGCCACGCAGCGCTAACTGTCCACAATCAATCGGCTTGTCGCTCGGTAGCAGGCAGGCGGGTGGGGGAGAGACCCTGGTGACGCAATCCTCTAGCGTCGTTGCGTGCAATGGCGAGAGTGGGTGGCGGACCTCTGTGAGCTATTGGCTCCGATTGCGTGTCCAGGGTGTGGTGCAAAGAAGGTAAGCCTCTGTTCTCATTGCCAGACCGTGCTCAATCAGGACCCCATAATTCTCGAACACAGTGTTTCGATTCAGGGTCGTCGAATCCCTGTGCTTTCGGGTGGGGTGTATGAAGGCGTGCGCCAATCAGTGATGGTGAATTTCAAAAACGGATCCCAATACACACTCGCCAAGCCCCTCATGAGTGGGCTTGTGGCGGCCATGGGTGCTCCCGCCTCTCTGACAGATGCCACGATAAATATTGCACCCATTCCATCGTCGCTGCGGGGAATGTGGAACAGAGGATACGCGCCATCCCTCCTCCTCGCACAAGCGCTCGGCCATTCAACGAAGGCGATCGTGTGGAAGAGGTTGGTAGTCCAACGCTGGCGGATGGGGCTTGCCTTTCACGCCAGAAAGGCTTCGAGCACACGAACATCGCGGCTACAGAGAAGCAGCCGTGATGTTCGCATTACCCGCCGGGGGAGGGGTGAGAGGGTGGTGCTCCTCGATGATGTCTTGGTCACCGGAGCAACGGTTCGAGCAGCTGCCACCGCCTTGCTGGACGCTGGCTACGTTGTGGTCGCCGTTGTGGTGGCGGCGCATGTTCCCGAAGGGAGTCCCTCAAGCAGCCTCAAAGCAAACGGGGCTACCCTGGGGGCACGTCACCGAAGACGCCCGCCGATTTTGAGGAGGACCTGATGGACATTACTCTCGCCGCCCACAACGTTGCTATCCCGGAGAGATTTCGCGACTATGTTTCGGAGAAATCAGACAAAGTGGTGGCGCTGGCCGATCGCGGAAAGACGCTGCAGGTGAAGGTCTCTCGAGAGAACTCCAGCAGAGGCCCCGCCTCCGAGGACGTGGTGGAACTCACCGTGATTGGCAAAGGCCCCGTCATTCGAGCGGAAGCGCGCTCCAACGACAAATATGTTGCGTTTGACCAAGCGCTAGATCATCTCCTTACCCGTTTGCGCAGGGCGAAAGACAAAAGGATGGTCCACCACGGCAGGCAACGCCAGGAATCGCTGAGTGAACTGAGCGCCAGCGGGTTTAGCGATATCGATGTCACCCCCGCGAGCGTCGAGGTGTTGCGCAGTGTTGCAACCGGGAGCATCCCCGTGGTGGCAGAGGGAACCCAGGGGGCCACAGAAGAGGGGGATACCCCGGTCGTTATCCGGAGGAAAGTATTCCCCGCACAAGCGATGAGTGCCGAGGAGGCCCTCGATCACATGGAGCTCGTGGGACATGACTTCTTTTTGTTCCTGGATTCCGAATCAGCCGCCCCCAGTGTTGTCTATCGGAGGAAAGGCTGGGACTACGGAGTTCTTTCGCTCCAGTCGTAGTCGATACCAAGTGCTGGTTGGTAGAATGCGTTTGTTGTTCTTAGGGTTTTCATCGCGTAAGGCGAGGTATTAAGTGGCGAATGTATTTGAGCGTTTCCTTCGCATGGGGGAAGGACGGGTCCTTCGGAAATTGGCCTCTCAGGCGAGTGCCGTCAATCTGCTGGAGGAGGACTTTTCTCACCTCAGTGACGATGAGCTTCGCGCGGAAACCGAGGAGCTTCGCTCCCGGTATTCCGCAGGGGAATCCCTTGATGACCTACTTCCCGAAGCTTTCGCTGCTGTTCGTGAAGCCTCCAAGAGGACCCTGGGTCTTCGCCACTTTAATGTCCAGCTGATGGGTGCTGGAGCCCTCCACCTGGGGAACATTTCTGAAATGAAAACGGGTGAGGGAAAAACTCTCGTGGCGACTCTTGCCGCCTATTTGAACGCAATCCCAGCCCGGGGTGTTCACATTGTCACAGTGAATGACTATTTGGCCCAGTATCAATCGGAGCTGATGGGGCGGATTTTCCGCGCCCTTGGGATGACCACGGGATGCATCATTTCTGGTCAAACACCAGATGAGCGGCGTTTGCAGTATCAAGCGGACATCACGTATGGGACAAACAACGAGTTCGGGTTTGACTATCTCCGCGACAATATGGCTCTGCAACAGTCAGACATGGTTCAGCGCGGCCACTATTTTGCCATTGTGGATGAGGTGGACTCCATCCTCATCGATGAGGCCAGAACACCGCTCATTATTTCTGGCCCCGCCTCCGGTGAAGCAAACCGTTGGTTTGGGGAGTTTGCAAGAATTGCGGAACGGCTTGTCATTGATAGCGATTACGAAGTGGATGAGAAAAAGCGCACCGTTGGTGTGTTGGAACCGGGTATTGAAAAGGTCGAGGACTATCTCGGGATCGACAACCTGTATGAATCCGCAAACACGCCACTCATCTCTTTTTTGAATAACTCCCTCAAAGCCAAAGCCCTCTTCAAGCGCGACAAAGATTATGTGGTGATGAATGGGGAGGTGCTCATCGTCGATGAGCACACCGGGCGAATACTCGCCGGACGTCGATATAACGAAGGTATTCATCAGGCCATCGAGGCTAAGGAAGCAGTGGAGATCAAGGCGGAGAATCAAACCCTCGCCACCGTGACGTTGCAGAACTATTTCCGCCTGTATCGCAAACTCTCGGGTATGACGGGTACGGCAGAAACTGAAGCCTCCGAGTTCATGAGCACCTACAAACTTGGTGTGGTCGCTATTCCCACGAATAGACCGATGGTCCGTAAAGACAAATCCGACCTGATTTATCGGGACGAAGACGCTAAGTACCGCCAGGTGGTTGCCGATATCGTTGCTCGCCACGCAGAAGGCCAGCCCGTCTTGGTGGGAACCACCAGTGTGGAAAAGAGCGAAAAACTTTCGGGGATGCTCGCTAAGAATGGCGTGCGCCACGAGGTGTTGAACGCGAAAAACCACGCCCGAGAGGCCAGCATTATCGCCGAGGCTGGCCGAAAAGGATCGGTAACTGTTGCCACGAATATGGCGGGCCGTGGTACGGACATCATGCTCGGCGGAAACGCCGAGTTCATGGCGGTCGCCGAAATGACCCGGTTGGGTCATGACGCCTCCGAGCGTCCCGAGGAATATGAGGGCGCGTGGGATGCGGTCTTCGCTTCCATGGTTGCCGCCGTAGAGGAAGAGGCCTCGAGTGTTCGCGCACTCGGCGGGCTTTATGTGTTGGGAACCGAACGTCACGAGTCACGCCGGATAGATAACCAGCTCCGTGGCCGATCAGGACGCCAAGGAGACCCCGGAGAAAGCCGCTTCTATCTCTCACTCCGCGATGATCTGATGCGAATGTTCAACGCCGGTGCCGCTGAAGCTCTCATGGCACGCACCTCCAGTGATGAGGAAGACCTCGCCATCGAATCCCGTGTCGTCAGTCGGGCGATTCAGTCGGCCCAAAGCCAGGTCGAAGCTCGCAACGCAGAAATTCGCAAGAACGTGTTGAAGTATGACGACGTGCTCAATCGTCAACGCCAAGCGATCTATGGCGATCGCCGTCACATTTTGGAAGGCGACGATATCGCTGACCGTGTGAAAACCTTTGTGGAAGACACCATTACGACTGTGGTGGGCGAGCACACCTCCCAAGGCAATGCCAGCGAGTGGGATTGGGATGCGTTGTGGTTGGAGCTCAAAACCCTCTATCCCATCGGATTGACTCCAGAAGAAGTCACCCAGGAACTGGGTCTCAATCTCAGCGGTGAGGATCTCACTCGAGAGGTGCTTTCTGACGCGGCGGTCGCTTATGGCAGGCGTGAAAAAGAATTGGGCGATGCGGCTATTCGCGAACTTGAGCGTCGGGTGGTGCTCAGCGTGATCGATCGTAGGTGGCGGGATCACCTCTATGAAATGGATTACCTCAAAGATGGCATCGGACTCAGGGCGATGGCGCAACGCGACCCTCTGGTCGAATACCAACGCGAGGGGTTCGCTCTCTTTGGCGGCATGATGGGCCAAATCAAGGAAGACACCACAGGCTTCGTCTATAACCTCGAGGTGCAGGTCCAAGCTCCCGTGTCGGGCGGTGGACCAGAGGTGTCCGCGAAGGGGTTGGTCCAACCGGGTGTTCCTCAACAGTCGTTGAGCTATTCGGCCCCCAGCGCTGATGGCGATGTGGAGATTCGGAACCAGTCGGGCCAGGTAGTTACGGCCCCGGCTAAAGCCGGTTCAGCATTCGGCGCGGGCGTGATCGACACTAAAGCTCCCGGGTCCACTCCGCAGGGTTCTGGTGGGCAAGCTCCTGCTGCGCCCCGACGTCCCGCCCCACCGGCTGCTAATCGGGCGCAACGTCGAGCACAAGAGAAGAAACGCAAGCGATAGCGCCTCAGAGGAAGGCAAAGCCAATGAAGCGCTCTGACCACAACCGGCTAAAGTCAGAAATGCAAGGGCT
>Ga0075122_10003041_pt1 | contig 10739 bp, 14 predicted proteins | sample AntAceMetag02UKB_FD_69790 | JGI IMG/M metagenome (GOLD analysis project Ga0075122, IMG submission 69790) | Saline lake microbial communities from Ace Lake, Antarctica - Antarctic Ace Lake Metagenome 02UKB | ecosystem: Environmental > Aquatic > Non-marine Saline and Alkaline > Saline | place...
CATCACCTCCCATTTCTCTGGCTCAATTGCCAACAATTTGCCTGCCAAATCATTCCGATTCCATCTGGTCATTATAATGATGACACAAGCTCCTTTTTCCCTTCTTGTTAAGAATGTACTTTTGTACCAATCCAGAACTTTCTCTTGGATGGTCTTGGATTCTCCCTCTTCCCTATTCTTAACTGGATCATCAATTATGCCCAACTTACTAAAACCCATCCCCGTAATACCACCACCAACACCCGCTGATCTGTAGTAACCATTATGATTCACCACTTCAAATATCTCTGAGTTCCTTAAATATGACCCAAATGCAACAGTCCTTATGTTCTTACCAAATAGATTGGTATCAGGGAATATCTCATGGTATTTGTCGCTATCTATTATACGCTGAACATCTCGATTATTCTTGGAGGATAAACCATCTGAATAGGAAGTAGCTATGATTGAAGAATCTGGCCATCTTCCTAAGACATATGCGGGGAGGTATCTGGATATGATTTCTGTTTTACCATGACGAGGAGGCATGAAGACCATTAAGTTCTTATCCCCTTCTGCCAGCATCTCATCACACTTCTGGCAAATGAGTTTATGATACCACTGGGCACTGTAGTTAGGATGGACATGGTTCATGAAGCGTAGCAAATTCCTATCAGCCAGATCCCTATTATATAAGGATAGGAATTTGGGATTGCTATTCAACAGCTTTATCAATCTCTTTGAGTTCTGCTTCATCGATAGTTCCAAAGTCCAGTTTAATTGTCTTCTCTTCTTTAATTGGATTGTCCTTGTCACCAGACAGCTGTACCCGTTTCAGGTAGTTCCCATCATTATACCCATGCTTGCATTTCAGCAGGAACATACAAAACGTCTGCTGTAACTTACCTGAAGCCCCACCCTTTACAATTTTAATCTCTTGTACTTTCTTTGCCCATTTTAATACTTTGTCAAAGTCAGCATTCTCTTTAGCAAAAGCAGACATCTTCTCTGGGTAGTACCCCCTAAGTGCAGCAAATTCATTTATCCATAAAAGATTCTTACCCATCTGTTGGTACACCCATTCTTCAAAATAGATAGCTTCATTTGCTATGAACTCAGGAGTATATTTTTTTGGCCTGCCCATATTGTTCTTGGGCTTCCTTTTCAATTTGAATTCTTTCCTTTTAAGGACCATTTTTATCCTCCCTATATTAATATCATATCTTAATTCCATTATTATCGGAATTCTTTAATTTTAAATTTGTCTCTTAGCATCTACAATACTGTTATCACTATTCTTTTGAAACCTATAAAACCCCATTCCTGGTAATTTCCGGCTTATTACCGGCTTTTTCCGATTAAAAACCGAAACAAATTCACATTTAAACAGGTCATTATGCTAGCAAAAGCTAATTTCAGTTTTGTGTATGCTTTCGTATTAAGGGTAGTCTATTTTTTAATCCTCATGCTATTTTGAGATCCCACCTTCTAATTACCCTCTATGCCTTGCCCTATAAGAAATGTTGAAATAACCCAAAAAGTTAGTAATATCAAAGATTAACCACTTTTCTTTCTTTTCTTTCTTTTTTTCCTTTCCTTTTGTGTTTTTTTGGTCCAGAGTTATATTTAGTTGATCAAGAGTGATCAGCGGGGTTGAGAATCCTACGGGGTTCAAGATTAGATCTCAGAGAGGCCGAGTCAAACAAGACTCTTAATATACGGCCTCTGACCTCCTTACCAGAGTCCTAAACAGGGCAACAGCCCTCCTCTCTGGTTTCTGCCTTCTAATAGAAGGCACCCAAAAGGAGACATCCCCCAAAGCGGGAAGGGCGGTTACAAGTTGGCCGCCAAATCTTAAAGGCTTTTATAGAATCAATCAGCAATTTTGTTGGTTTCTTCTGTTTTCCCCTTTAATCCTAATTGGAGATTAAAATGGCAACTATTAAAGAATTGAAAGACAGATTGAATAAATACACTTTAATCATGAAAGCGGTAACTGGTTTTGACACAATCGAGATCCATGAGCATCCTTTTTATGGTGATGAAGCAACATTGCTGATTCTTTGGGATGGTCATCTTTATGATTCTGAGGAGTATGATTGGAAAGACGTGATCAGAGCCTGGGAAAATCTAACTGTTCGGCTTATATAAAGGGGGATTAAAATGAAATTTACTTTTAAAACTGATAAGGCAACCGGAAAATGGAGATTTTTTTATCATGATTATCACCATATCAAGCTGCAGAAAAAACAAGTTGGTATGATTACTGATAAAAACCACATAGAATAAAATTTACTGTTATCAAGGATGCAAATCATGATGATAAAAATTCTAATTGCCCTTGGGTTTGGGTTACTCTTAGAAAACAATTCAATACAATTCCTGAAGCAAAATCATTTTTAAATGATAATATTGAAGCTATCCTTTCTAAAATCAACCTTTATTCTGAAGAGGATTAAAATGGTCAACCGGAAAGAAAGAAATCAAGGGATGAACTGGATAAGCCAAAAGAAAAGATTGGCTATATATCTGAGAGATGGTCTAGCTTGTGCTTATTGTGGTGCTACAATAGAAGATGGTATCAAGCTAACTTTGGATCATCTGAAGCCTCATAGCAAAGGTGGAGATAACAAAGAATCAAATCTGGTTACTTGTTGTTCCAAATGCAATTCTAGCCGGGGAAATCGTTCAGTCCGGTCTTTTTGTAAATCTGTTGCTACTTATATTCGTAATGATTGGTCTTGTATTGAGAAGCGTGTCAGAAATTGCTCCAAAAGATCCTTGAGCAAATCCTTAACTGATGCCAGCAATCTGATAGAAAAACGTGGGAGCTGCTCAAGTGTTATTAATTCGATGATCTAAACTCAAACTGGAGAAAAAAATGAGCACACAAACAAACATAGCAATACTCAGAAACATGGCTGCTAAGAGAAAAGAGGGGATGAGGTTCAAGCAAGCTCTTGATGCTGTGATTGATGATTCCGAAGAAAACCTGATTAGCAAAGCACAATGCTCAAGACGTTTAACAGCTCTCAACTTCTATAAGAACAAAATGATCAGACTGGAAGAACTGAATATGTCATTTAATTAGTAGCAGATCGGGTATAAAGAAGTGAATTAGCATTTTGGATTGCCCATAGCCTTTGCTGATTTCCGAATGCGAGTGGGACAACGAGGTGGGCAGTTTAGGCCACTCATTTCGGCTTTATATCCTTTCTGGTGGGAATTAACCTGCCTCTCTCAATGGAGATAAATATGAGACCCGATTATAACTCGAAAGAAAAACAAGAATATAGGGAATTTGTTTGGGAGCAAGTTAGCGAAAACTGCCCTCCCGAGCACTCCGATGGGTATCATATATATTTACCAACCTATGAAGATCACGACAGAGATGTGGCTATAAAAAATGGCATCGTGTCTGAAAATTTAGTGGCGGTAAATGATGATAAGGAAATAGTCAATAAGCTTAAAAAGGAAGGTAAAAAAGCAATTCATGGGGATATTTATGAAATCATACATTGTTGGCCTGAAAACACCCCAATACATAGTATAATTTTAGATACTTGCTCTACGTTTAATAAAGACATAAGGAGATTTTTATCAACTTTATTTTTTAATCAAAATTTAAATGATGAATCTGTAATATTTATTAATGTGCAAAAAGGTCGTGAAAAAGAAAAACATATTACTTTAGTGCTTGGTGATGATAACCACCGGGGAACTTGGATGGCGGATTATTATTTCCGACAAATGTGTGCTACTCTTAAAATTTACCTTAACAAAGTTATTCAAGGAGATCAAAAATCTTTTATCAAGTATGACATAAATCTAGGTGAAGTATGTGAGTGGGCAAACGAAACGGGAAGCGTGAAGCTCTACTCATACAACAACAACGTAGTAACTATGAATTCCTTATTACTCATCAATCCAAACTTTCCATCTCCTTTTGATACCGATACAACGAAAGATGCAATTTTTCAATACATGTATGATGTTTGGTATCAAGTAAAACATAAAGAAATACCACCTGAAAATTGCATAGATTTTTTGGATGTTTCCGAAGGAAAATTTAATGAAATACAAACTTCAATAAATAAAGTTCTAGATCACAAAAATCTAAATAATTCATAGCAGATTGGGCATTCAGTGCCCTTTCTGGTGGGAATTAACCTGCCACTCTCGTTGGAGGTAAATGTGGAAAAAAGATATTGGCACTTTATAAATCAAGATAGAAAACTTGGGTATGGTGACAATAGAATTGTCGAACCTGGAAAAATATACACAGTTGATTGTAAGCCTGTTTTGTGTGAAGCAGGGTTGCATGGCTCTTACAATGCGCTTGATGCATTACACTACGCCCCAGGCCAGATTATTTGCAGAGTTGAACTTTCTGGTAAAATAGTTCATGGAGATGATAAGTCAGCAGCAACGGAGCGAAAGGTTATCTGGATGGCGGATTCAACTGATGTGTTACATATATTTGCAAGAAAATGTGCTTTGGATGTCATACACTTGTGGGATGCTCCTGATGTCGTTATTGAGTACCTGAAGACAGGGAATGAAAAAATAAGGGCTGCTGCGAGTGCTGCTGTGAGGGCTGCTGTGAGGGCTGCTGTGAGGGATGCTGCGAGTGATGCTGCGTGGGATGCTGCGAGGGCTGCTGTGAGGGCTGCTGCGAGGGATGCTGCGAGGGATGCTGCGAGTGATGCTGCGAGGGCTGCTGCGAGTGATGCTGCGTGGGATGCTGCGTGGGATGCTGCGAGGGATGCTGCGTGGGATGCTGCGAGGGCTGCTGCGAGTGATGCTGCGAGGGACTTGCAGAATAAAAGATTGACCGAAATGTTGTTGGCCCTTTCTGGTAGGAATTAATTTACCAACTGGTGATATTCTTGCCATAATCTCTAATTGGAGAACAGAATGAAAACTATATCAGGGCTTCAAGTGCTAGAAAAGTCTGACTTTGAACAAATTTGCCCTTCCTTTTATGCCATAAACCCAAAACCTGACGTCACAAACCAATATGCCTTCATAAACACCAAAGAGATCGCAGCAATGCTTTGGAAACAGAAATGGATGCCAATTGATGCTCGTGAAGCCAATGCAGTTGATGCCTCTAACAGAGGGTTTACAAAGCATCTTGTACGGTTTGCTCATCCAGATCTTGTTATGGGGGAAGATCGTATTGAATTAGTAATATATGGATCCCATAATCGTTCTGCTTCTTTTCAATTTCTCTCCGGAGTATTCAGAGGGGCTTGCTGGAACAATATGATTTGTGTGGACGAAAGTTTTGGTGCCTTCAAAATCCGTCATATGGGGAATATCCAAGACCAAGTTCTGGCAGCCATAAACGGTATCGCTGCTAATACAGAAAAAGTTGCCAGCAGCATTAACCAATTCCAATCCATTGAGCTTTCTCCAGATGAGCAAGGAGCATTTTCTGTAGCAGCTCATCAGGCAATCTATAAAGATCCTGATTCAGCACCAATAAGACCTTTTCAGCTTTTAAAAACCAGAAGGTCATCCGATGCTAATGGAAATATCTATGGTGCAATGCCAAAACCAGATCTGTGGACAACCTTTAATGTTGTTCAAGAAAATACTCTCAAGGGTGGACTGCGAGGCTTCAATTCTGCAGGTAGACGAACCAAAACCCGTAAAGTAAAGTCAATTGATAAGGATGTGAAACTCAACGGTGCATTATGGACTTTGGCAGCTGAGATGGCCAAAATCAAGATAGCCTCTTAATTATCGTTTGAAGTGGGCTTAAATCAATTTGAGATTTGGCCCACCTTCTCCTATCTGTTTTGATAGTTTTCCAGTTGTAAACAACCCTAATAGAGGCAAAAGGCATATTATGGCTGATCTAAAATCGATTCCTTTCTGGGATAACCTAAGAGGATTTCAAAAAAGTGCTGCTAGGTGGCTAGAGCATAAAAATGGAACCGGACTTCTTGCAGACCCAATGGGCAGTGGGAAAACTATTGAGGCTATGACATATTTGGCCCTCCATCCAGAGTTGAGACCTGTTCTAGTCATCCCTCCTGCCACAGTCAAATTAAAATGGGAGAGGGAAGTCAAAAAGTGGATGCCGGAAGAGGATGCCCAAGTTGTATTTGGATTAAGTCCTTTCAAAGTCACTGGCTCCATTATTATCATCAATTGGGACATTATATTTGTTGGGGAGAAAGTGCTCAACCACAAGTATGTGCTGGGTGAGAGCAACAAAAAATATGTTACCAAATATCGTGCCCGTGATGAATTAGCTGATACCAAATGGGCTGTAATAATTGGTGATGAAATCCACAAAATTTCTAATAATGCTGCTGGCCGTACTGTGGCATTCAAGCAGGTCTGTAAGAATAAAAAAGCAAAAAAGATCGTCCTGAGTGGTACTCCGATTGAAAACCGGCCAATAAACTTCTTTAACATCCTAAAGATTTTAGATCCAAAAACCTTTATGTGGAGGAAATTTACAATTGATTATTGTGACAAAAAACATAATGGATTTGGCTGGAATTACAACGGGTCATCCAATACAGCAGACCTACACCACAAAGTCAAATCTGTAATGCTTAGAAGAGACAAATCAGTCATACTCCCTGACCTCCCTCCACTTCAACGCACAATCATCCCTCTTGAGTTGGATAACAAGGGAAAATACCGAAAGGCTGAAAAAGATTTCATCCAATATCTACGGGATCACAAAGGGAATATCAAGGCTGAAAAAGCCTCTGCCGCATTACATTTAGCACGCTTTGAAGGTCTAAAGCAATTGGCTGTACAAGGGATAATCAAATCTGTAATCAAATGGGTAGAAGATTATTTGGAATCTGGTGAAAAGCTCGTGATTGGCTGTATACATCGGGATGTCAATGAGATTCTGTATAAGAAATTCAAAGGAATATCCGTACAGATAATTGGTGGAATCAGTGCAAAGGCCAAAGAGTCTGCTATCTACAAATTCCAGAACAATCCTAAGATCAAACTTGCAGTATGCAATATCATCGCTGCTGGGGAGGGAATTGACCTCTATGCTGCCAATTCCACTTTGACAATCGAATACCTTTGGAAGCCAGGACCACATGATCAATTTGAGGCCAGAGTCCATAGGATAGGACAAGAAGCTGATTCAGTCAATGCCTACTATCTCATTGCTGCTGGGACTGTTATGGAGGATATAGCAGAATTGATAGATGCCAAGCGAAAGGAAATTGATGCCATCATTGATGGGATTATCACTCCTGAGACATCATTGATCACCGAACTCATGAAGAGGTACAAAGATGGAGCTTAAAAGAAAAAAGAGATATTCAAAAGATGATCTCAAGGAGAAACAGAATGAGCATAAACGTATCAAAGAGGCAACAGAAGAATTTCTCAAGTCCGGAAGAGAAATCAAAGTTGTGAAAGAGCGCAGATTCATACACAAACCAATGGTAAGGAGATAAGATGCTAAGAAAAACTGACCCAGAAAATTACATCAAATTCTTACAGTATATGTCGATAAATTGGAATCGAAAAACAGGCATACCAGCAAATGAATTTGAAGCTGAAGGCTGGTATGCCTATGCCAAAGCAATAAGGAATCATGACCCATCCAGACCATTCAAGCCATACCTGAAGGCATTGGCATATCATGAAATGAAAAGATATGCCAAAAAATTCAGTAAATTTTATACAGTTGAGGTTGACTCAATAGCCTCTCTGAAGGCACTACCAGACACAGAGGCCCAATTCAAAATGTCACTGGAATCATTATCCATAGAGGCTTCTGAAGTTGTACGTGTTGTCCTTAACTGCCCTGATGAACTCCTTTCTATTGTAAGATCAAAAAAGGGAAGACCAATGAAGCGTCAAAGCATCAGGGAATATTTCAAATCAAAAGGCTGGAGTCATAAAATTATAACTTCATCATTCAAGGAGATTGCTGAGATATGGATATAGAAAAGTTTCTTTTTGATAACAACATAACCTACAAAACTGAAGGAAAGAATTGGCAGCCAGGTTGGGTTCAAATCAATTGCCCATTTTGTGACGATCCCTCTTTCCATGGCGGATTCAACATTGCTGGCGAATATTATAACTGCTGGCACTGTGGCTTTAAGCAGCTTTCTACAGCAATTATGTCCCTAATCAACATAAAATTCCCAGAAGCCAAACGATTGATTAGAGAATATTCTGTTGGCTTTATAGCCAAAGATCAAGAAAGAAAAATAGCAAAAGCAGAAACCTGTAAATTGCCAATTGGGACTGACCATCTTTGGAAAGTACAAGGCACCCACTGGAACTACCTTACAAAAAGGAAATTCAACCCTCAGAAAATCATCGACCTTTGGAAACTAGGGAAAACCGGGCCAATTGGTAATTACAAATTCAGGCTAATTGCCCCGGTAATTGTAGATGGTGTAATGGTAAGCTATCAAGGAAGAGATATCACAGACAAGCAAACACTGCGATATAAAGCCTGCCCAATAGAAGAGGAAGTCATCCATCACAAACATGTCGTGTATGGGATCGATTATGTAAAAAACCGAAGGGCAATCATTGTAGAGGGAATCACTGATGTTTGGAGATTGGGCCCAGGAGCAATCGCAATGTTCGGAATCGAATGGACAAATGAACAACTCCTCTTCCTGAAAAAACGGATAGATGGTGGGATGATAGTGTTTGATTCTGGTGCTGAAGAGAAAGGCGAAAGGCTAATGAATGAACTTAATGCTCTTGGAGCAAATTTTGGTCAGGCTTTTATCAAGGAAGGTGACCCAGGAAATCTAAAAAAGTCAGAGGCTGAATGGCTAATGAAATTAATAGATTAAATACTATCTTGAACCTTCCTATTCCGTTTCTCACTTATTAAGGTTAATCTATTATAGACAGAGGAGGGTTTCCGCACTCTTCAAAAGGGCTTTGGGTGTTCTGGTTGATCGCCAGCGAAAGTAAAGATTGCCTTTTTCCAATCTTTAGCATCCTAGTCTCTTCAAATAACCTGAAAAGGAGGTGTCCAAGATGAAAAACCAAGAATTCATTGCGATTGTAGAAGCAGCCTTATCTGAAGATTCATTCATGATTCTGAATAGGAAATTAATTCAGAAGCTTGGCCTTACCAAAGCTGTATTCCTAACAGATATGATCGGCAAATATCGATATTTCAGGAAGGAAGAGAAACTAAAAAATGGTTGGTTTTTCAATTCTGAAGAGCAAAGAAAGCACGATACAGGAATAACAAAACACTCCCAGAGAAGATGCATAGAAGAGTTAGTTGAACTTGATATTTTAAAGGTCAAAAGAGTCGGCGTGCCAGCAAGGCAATGGTTCTCTCTCAGTCATAAAAGCATATACTATTTGTTGTCTGGATACAGAGGACTGGAAGTTGGTATTCAGACAACTATTAAGAGTATTAAGGGTAAGAATAATAATAAAAGAACTTTTTCTAAAGAAAAAGGCGACAATTCTGGCGAATTGCCCCTGGTGACAAAAGATGAATTTATCCTAGAGAGGAAAAGAGTACTGAAGAAAAAAGAAAGTACTGTAGCACCTAAACTCCTATTCAATTCCTGGAACAGCTTATCACCTCTATTGACAAAACATAAAGATAACCCAAAGTCAAATACCTATAAAAACTGTATTAGGCTTCTCAATCTTCTATTAGATGGGAAATATGGTTCTGCTTGTAAGATAAAACCAGAGACTATAAAACAGCTCAAGATCCCAAAGGAACTCCTATCAGGGAAATGGACAAGGGATATGATATTGAGATCCTTTGAAAATTTTAAATTAGCTTTACAAGAAGAGTATGACACAGACAAGAATAAACAGCCCAAGACCCTCAAAGATTTCATCTATAGCTTCAACAATTACCCACACATTATAAAGTTTTATCTATACCCACCTAAACTCAGAAAAGAGCCTTTATTTGTTCCAGATAAGTATGTCAGCAATTGGATCAAGGATGGCATAACGTCTGATGCCAAAAAGTCATCTGACCTATTAAGGGAAAGACTTGGAGAAGTTTGGGCCTATAGTGAGGCACTAAAAATTCCTTCAAATGTTGATCCTAGTTGGTGGGAAAGTTTTATGATTCCGATATTAGAAAACTCAAAGAGAGGACTTATTTGGTATTATGCTGAATATTTGAGTGATGCAAATTTTGACTGGAGAACATCTATGATTGGCCCTAAGAAAGAACACTGGGACAAATTCCTTTATTATTTCGGTGAAAGGATTGGATTGGACATGGGAAGAGAAAAATCAAATATATTTGAAAGGGAGATCTTAGAATGAAATTTCTCTACGCAAATATAGGATTGTTGATTGTGTTTCTGATGTTGAACTTTGCACTTGATTTAGAGTTAAGAAATCATAATGATGACTTCCAAACCATCATTGCAATACAAGCGACCCAGATACAGGCATTGGAAAAGAAAGTTGTTAAACCCATCGAGGTAACAGTCACTGCCTATTCACCAAGTAAGACGGAAACTGACTCCTCACCTTACATCACGGCATTTAACAAGAAAGTCAAGCCCGGCACAATTGCAGTAAGCCGGGATTTGTTTCTGGCTGGTTGGACTCCTGGGCGCAAGGTATACATATACCAAATTGGCGTATTTGAAATAGCCGACCTCATGCATCGCCGAAAGTCCAACCATCTGGATATTTTCTTCTGGACTAGGGACCAAGCAATTCAATTTGGTGTCAAGAAGTCCAGAGCAATTCTGTTAGATATTTAAGGAGGTACACTTGAAAAGACACTGTTT
>Ga0075122_10003044_pt1 | contig 10731 bp, 10 predicted proteins | sample AntAceMetag02UKB_FD_69790 | JGI IMG/M metagenome (GOLD analysis project Ga0075122, IMG submission 69790) | Saline lake microbial communities from Ace Lake, Antarctica - Antarctic Ace Lake Metagenome 02UKB | ecosystem: Environmental > Aquatic > Non-marine Saline and Alkaline > Saline | place...
TGTTGTTGTAGATGTTGTGGTATCACAACCAATTAGAACAAAACCAAACATAATGATAAACCCTAAATAGAATATTTTTTTCATAATATGTCTCCTTTTTCTTTTATATAATCGTGTTTTTATACAGTTAGTATATGATAAGAATATTAAAAAATGGCTAAAAAAGCAAGTGAAATGCATTTAAATCGGTGCATTCTAATAGTGGATATAATATACTATATAAGTGAGTTAGAATACTATGAAGTCATACTCTATGAAATACAATTTGATTAATAACTCATACATATTACTTGTATCTCTTGGAATATGCAGTTATAATGTTAATAACCAAAAATTACTGGAGAGAAAAATGACCAAAAAAACTAAAATTATCAAAATACTTAGAAGAGGATTTCTTATATTATCGATAATATTTGTAGTATTAATCGCAGGATTGTTTATATATTCAAGTCAATCTTACACCGCATTACCAGAAATGGAAACTGCGATTGCTGAACTTGATTTAAATGATATTACATTTACTGACAATGGAAATAAAATTAGTTATGTAGTACAAAATCCAATGGCTAATATTATTTTTGTTCCAGGAGGCCTCGTTGAACCGGACAGCTATAAGTATCTTGCAGCTAGTTTAGCAACAGATGGGTATAATGTAACAATCGTTAAAGTGATGTTCAACTTAGCAATATTAACACCAAATAAAGCGATCAGATATATTGATGAGGATTTAGATAATATTATCATTGGTCACTCATTAGGCGGAGTTGTTGCCAGTATGGTTGCTGCAAAACAAGATGATATTTCCACAGTGATTTTACTTGGAAGTTATCCGATCAAAGATATTACATCAAAAGAAACCCTATTGATTGCTGCAGAACATGATGATGGAATGGATCCGGTAAAATTTGACGATAGTTTAAAATATGTAAATGATGCAAATATAATATATAATATAGATGGTGGAAACCACGCTCAGTTTGGGTGGTATGGGCCACAAAAGGGAGATGGCGTTGCTGAAATGTCAACCTTGGAGCAACAAAATATTGTGATTGCTCAAATTATAAGTTTTATAGAAAACTAGTTAATTAAGGAGACAATATGAGCTATTATCTAGCAGAACTTGAAACACTTAAAAGCAGAGGGAAACTAAGAATTCCATATAGAAATAGAAATATCTTACTTGTAATGATAGAAGATTCTGTATATGCTATTCAAGATAAATGCCCACATATGGGGGCTTCCTTGTATCCGGGAAAAATTGAAGGTGAAGTCATATATTGTAAGGATCATAACTTAGGAATTTCGATCAAAACGGGAAAAATCGTGAATGAAAAACAAGCAGAATCTCTAAGACTAGATGAATATAGTCGTTATGTAAAGAGCTTTCCTATAACTGTTTCGAATGGCAAGGTATACCTAGAAACATAAATGCTGTTCAGACCAATTAAGAGTCATATCGAATCATTTGATATGACTTTTATTTATGCTCTTCTAGATATACTTAGATTGGTTTGAATTAAAATATTCCATCTAAGAAGGAAAAACGATGACGAACACGAACAAAATCAATATATTTGATATAATATAATTGTAAGACAAGATTAGTTTCTTATTTGAACTGGAGGTTAAGGCGGATGAAGAAAAGCATACTAGGATTTCTGCTTTTAAGTTGTCTATTTTTGGTATCATGTGGACAAACAGAAATGGATATAAACTACACAGATGATGAGCCATTTATATTGGATATGAATGGAGAATCATTAAAGGTGTTACAGTTAACAGATTTACATCTCACTTATGGTGTTGATAATTTCGATCGTAAAACATTACATCTTATTCAGGATTTAATTCTAAGTGATGATTTTGACTTTGTTGTTATAACAGGAGATATGTCATTATCTCCATTGGGTATATCCCTATTTAAAAAATTAATTAAAACAATGGAAGAATGTGAAACTCCATGGTCTTTTGTTTTTGGAAATCACGAAACAGACTATCACGATTATTCGGAATATTTAAACTCTATTCCCGAAACAGAGTATTTGTATTTTAAAGTTGGTCCAGAACTAAATGAAGGTGGAGTAGGGAATTTTGTTGTTCGCTTTGAAAAAGATGGAGAACCATTCTATGATTTGATATTAATGGATACTCATGCAGAACGAGAAGTATATACAGAAGAAGAAGGCGAATATGATTATCTAAAAACTTCACAAATTACATGGTATGAAGACCATGTATCTAGTAGCGTAGTGAACAATTTAGTATTTATGCATATCCCACTCCGTGAATTCATCGATTCAGAAGGTTACATTGGAATTTTTGATGAAGATAAAGTCTATGCCCAAGGAGTAAATACAGGATTCTTTGATGCTTGTGTAACTTTAGCTAAAACAAAAGGAGTTTTTGTTGGGCATGATCATTTGAATGATTTCTACCTTCTTAGAGAAGATATCATATTAGCGTACGGAAGAATTACGGGGTATAGCGCATATGGAGATCTTGAGCGAGGTGGAAGAGTAATTGAAGTTATGGACGATCAAGAAATTGTACTGTCTGTCTTGTTAGAGAGCGAGGTATCACAATGAAATTAAAATATCGAGTATTGATTTCTTTCTCACTATTTTTCTACGGACTGTTCTTCTATTTTCTTTGGAACCAAATCTTCTTTTTTGCTCTACCAATTGCAGGAATTCTATATACCATAATTGGAGGTAAAAAGTATGCTTGATTTCTTAGTAGGATTATCTATTTACTCCCTTTTTATAGCAATTTATGGAACCCTGGTATGTTTACCTATTTTTCGATTAATCATAGTAATTATTAAAAAAACATCCTTGAAAGAATCTCTGTACATTGTTTTAATACCATTATCAATTGGGTACTATCTTAATCACGATGATACACACATAACACATAAAATATATATTGTTTTACAGATACTTTTATTTGTGTTTGCTTTACTAGGAAGTTTCTTTCTGTTTTATACTCGCTTTGCTTAAAAAAATTACCGAATTTCAAAGTTTTATGGTAAAATCTAATTACAATTTCATGTTTCATTACGGTTTACTATTACTTAAAGAAGGTGTCTAAATGTTAAAATACGATTCGAATCTGTTTATGAGCAATTTATATGAAGGTGTCTATGTTGTTGATACAAAAAGGAAGATTGTCTTTTGGAATGCTGGTAGCGAGCAAATTACAGGATATAAAGCTGAAGAAGTTATCAACTCATTTTGTTTTAAAAATATTTTGCAGCATGTAGATGCTAACGGAAAGAAACTCTGTCATGACGGATGTCCTTTGCACGATACATTATTGACTGGAAATATCAATGAAGCAGATGCATTTTTGCATCACAAAAATGGACATCGAATTCCTGTAACAGTAAAAAGTATTCCTTTATACGACGAAAACAATAATATTACAGGCGCAGTAGAAGCCTTTACTGACGCAAGATATGGTAAAGATACATTTGAAGAAAATATAAAATTAAAACAATTGATTGAAATAGATACACTAACTTCTATTTATAATAGGAGATATTTGGAATTTCAATTGGCCAGTTCAATAATCGAAAACAAACAATTTAATACACAATTTGGACTTCTATTTCTAGATATAGATCATTTCAAGAATGTAAATGACACTTATGGTCATAACATTGGAGATGAAGTGTTAAAATTGATATCCAATACGATTCGATCCAGTCTTCGTCTAAATGACATAGCTGGTAGATGGGGGGGAGAAGAATTTGTTATTATCTTAAGAAGAATTGATTTAAAAGAAATGCTAATTTTAGCGGAACGCTTAAGAATGATTTGCAAGAATTCTTCATACAAATTAAAGGATGGAACAATTATTTCTGTAACCGTTTCAATAGGCGGGTCTGTATATGAACCAAAGGAAACGGTTGAACAACTAATCGCAAGATCAGATCGATTGATGTATGAATCGAAACAAACTGGTCGCGATAGAGTAACAGTCAAATAAAAATAGATTATCAGTAGAGCCCTCAACCTTACAGTGGGGGTTCTTTTTATTGTAATATTCTTAGGGATTCTACGATAAAATCAAAAAAATTAGAAGAAATATCAAACCTAAATCGATTATTAATAGAAAGTAAAAAAAACGAAGCATTCGATATATTTAGGATTTTGACAAAATTCATGAAAATTTGACAGTTTTACTTAAAAACCAAAAAAAAGATATATATTTACGTAAAAAAATATCAAATTGGGCTTGAAATATTCTAAATGTAATGATATTATTAAAGAGCAATGGGTATAAATTACAAATTAATCTACGAAGAGACCCCGAGAGAGTAAGTAAAATGATACAGTTTTACTCTGGTTTTGTTTAGATAATGTAGTAAACCCGTTATTTTTTTATAATAATTGAGAAAGCGTTTACATGATTTGGGTGCAAACAATGATATCAAAACTAAGAAAATACAATCCGAATCTTGGAATCATAGATATTCATGATTTGGAGTTTAATAAATATGGTAAAATATTGAATTTTGAAGATTTTTCTGAGGCGAAATTATATTTAGATACCTTCACAAAAATACCTGCTCAAGACAATATGTACTTAGCTCATGATGAAGAGTTTTTAAATTCGCTAACAACCATAAAAATATATCATAAAGTTTTTGGTGAAGTTCCATTGGAATTTGGATATGTAAATGGTCAAAACACACAGTTGAATTCGCTAGAATATCACAAATCTTCTGAAATCAATATAGCAATTACACCACTTATTCTTTTATTAGGTAGTGTAGATGACATAAAGAATAAAATGTATGATTCTAAAAAATTAATTGCGGTTTATATTCCTGAAAATACAGCAATTGAAATTTATTCAAGCACCCTACATTTTTCTCCTTGTAAAGTTCAAAAATCAGGATTTAAATGTGGAGTAATTCTTCCTTATGGAACCAATATGAATTTTATGAAGTCAGAATCATTTACTAAGGATGAAGATTACTATCTATTTAAGACAAACAAATATTTACTTGCACATCCAGAACATCATAAAATTATTCATTTAGGAGCGCACGTGGGTATTACTGGGGACAATATTGAGATTAAATATTAATAGAGGAAAATCATGATTAAAATTGTACACACAGAAGATGAATTGACTATTATATATAATGAGGAAATCATTATAAAACATTTTAAGAGGCACCCTGCTTTTTATTTGGGTTTTGGAATAGAAGAAATTGATAGTTATCGCGGTAATTATCAATTTGATGATTATATTGAAAATCGGATTGGATTGGATTCTTTTTTAGTAGAAGATAATACGATTACCTTCTCCCATGAAAAAGCAAGCTTAAGAGTGGAACTAAAAGAAGAAAATCAACGGTTGATATTACAGTTCAAAGCAAAAGATGATTACAATCGATTTTGGATGAGAATATTTGCAACAAAAGAAGAAAAAGTATATGGATGCGGAGAGCAAGCATCGTACTTTAATCTAAGAAAACGTAATTTTCCACTTTGGACATCGGAACCAGGTGTTGGAAGAGATAAGTATTCTCTAACAAAATACTACTCGGATTTAAATGATAAAGCTGGTGGAGATTATTACACCACATATTATCCAGAACCAACATTTGTATCTACAAGAAAATATTGGCTTCATGTGGATTCTTATGCATATGCAGACTTCAATTTTAAACGTAAAGAGTTTCATGAATTATATTTTTGGGAAACACCAAAAAAAGTAATTATTTCCTATAAAAATTCGTATCTAGATCTCGTTCATGATCTTACTAATTACACTTCAAGACCACCGAAACTACCAGACTTTTTATTAGATGGAATCACACTGGGGGTTCAAGGGGGACTTGATCAAGTATTGGGTTATTTGAAACAAGCAAAAGATGCCAATATCAAGGTAAGTGGCTTATGGTGCCAGGATTGGGCCGGACATAATTATACTTCATTTGGAAAACGGTTATACTGGAATTGGGTTTTGAATGAATCCATTTATCCAGACTTAAAAAATGAAATCAAGAAATTAGACCAACAAAATGTAGCATTTTTAACATATATTTGCCCGTTTTTATTAGAAAATGAAACACTTTTTAATGAAGCAAAAGAACTTGGATTCTTGGCATTTGATATAGAAGGTGCTGTTTACAGAGTAGACTTCGGTGAATTCTATTGTGGTATTGTCGATTTGACAAATCCAAACGCATTTGATTGGTTTAAAGGTATTATTAAAACAAATATAATTGATTTGGGTATCAAAGGGTGGATGGCAGATTTCGGCGAATACTTACCTATTGATTGCTGTTTACATAACGAAGTGGATGCTAAATTAATGCACAATGAATGGCCAGTACTATGGGCAAGGTGTAACTATGAAGCAGTAGAAGAGTCTGGTAAATTAGGAGAAATATTCTATTTTATGAGAGCTGGAGCTCATGGATCACAACACTATGCAACATCGTTATGGACAGGAGATCAAAGTGTGAACTGGGAAATTCATGATGGAATCCCATCAGTCATCCCGTCAGCATTATCAACAGGGATTATAGGAAATCCATTTACTCATAGTGATATTGGTGGTTATACAAGTTTATATGGCAATATTAGAACGAAAGAGTTATTTGAGCGATGGTTGGAAATGAATGTTTTTACTTCTTACATGAGAACACATGAAGGAAACCGACCAACAGAGAATTTCCAGTTTTATCAAGATGAAGATACGTTAAAACTTATGGCTAGAATGACTGGAATTCGCGTGGATTTAAAACCATATATTGCACATATTATTAATGAAGCAACTACATATGGATATCCGGTGCAAAGGCCATTATTTATGCACTATGAATCAGACTCGTTTGTTTATGATTTGCAATACGAATATATGTTTGGATCAGATATCATGGTCATACCCGCTTTAAAGCAAGGACAAACAAAACAAGATGTTTATTTACCTAACGATCATTGGGTTCATTTATGGACAGGACAAGAGTATGAAGGACAACAAACTGTAACAGCAGATTGTCCAATTGGATACCCACCTGTTTTTTATAGAAAGAAATCAAGTTTTAAACAGTTATTTGAGTCTATAACAAAGAAATATCACAGTTAAGGGAGAGTGAACATGAAGAAGCAAAAACAGCAATCCATGAAGTCTTATGTTTTCAAACAGAAAATAGTACCATATTTATTTTTGACTCCAAATTTACTTATTTTCTCTATATTTATAATTCTACCAGCATTTATTGGTATCTATTATTCATTTACGGATATGGGACTATTCACATTTGGAACTCCATCTTTTGTTTGGTTTAAAAATTATGCGGACTTAATACATGATGCAGATTTTATTGCAGCGTTACTTAATACAATTAAGTTAGTTGTAGTTGCGGTACCGCTAGTTTTTGCTTCATCTTTATTGTTAGCGATGCTCTTAGTATCACCGATAAAAGGAAAAAAAGTATTCAGAGCAAGCTATTATTGGCCTGTTATGATTTCTGCAGTTGTTGTAGGGATTATATGGAAATGGATATTAAATGGTAATTTCGGATTATTTAATACAACATTAGGTGTTTTCGGAATTGATCCAATAGAAACCCTTATTAATCCAAATTTTGCATGGTTTTCAGTAGTATATGCAATTGTTTGGTCAAGAACTGGATACTATATGATTATATTTGTTGCAGCATTATTAAGCATTCCTACTCATTTGTATGAAGCTGCTGAAATTGATGGGGCAAATAAATTACAAAAGTTTCTATATATTACATGGCCAGCTTTAAAAGCAGCCAGATTAATGGTATTTATTCTTGTTTCCATGGCGATATTTAAAACATATCCATTGGTTGTAACATTAACTGATGGTGGACCGTGGGGTGCAACTGAATTTACGGTTCAATATATTTATGAAATGGCATTTGATAAATATAATATCGGACTTGCAAGTGCAATGTCTGTAATCATGTTGATATTTGTTACGATATTAACTGCCGCAAACTTCTTCTTAGCTAGAGGAGGTGACAACAAGTGAAAAAGAAACTTATTGGTCAGTATATAATTGCAGTGCTTCTATTATTGGTTTTCTTGGCTCCTGTTGTTTACATTATTTCATCGGCTTTTAAACCAATAAACGAATTGTTTTCGGCTACACCTACATTTTTTCCGAAAGCATTCACGATTGATACTTTCGTCAAAGCGTACAATTATAATAGTGGTGGTCTTTACACAATTCTTGGTATAAAGGTTCCTTATATTATACTTATAATATTCAACTCATTCTTCGTCGCAATTACCTCAACATTTTTGGCTGTTGTGATCAATACAATGTCAGGGTATGCTCTCGCGAAATTCCGTTTCAAAGGGTCTAGCATTATCATAATTGTTATTTTATCAACTATTATGTTGCCTTTAGAAGTAATTATGGTTCCAATATTTTCTGTTTTGAAGATGTTTGGATTATATGATTCCCTCTGGGCGTTGATTATTCCAGCAGCAGCAACACCTACAGGTATATTCTTAATGAGACAATATTTATTAACCATACCTGATGAAATCATTGAGTCAGCTCGTATAGATGGAGCATCAGAGTGGAAGATATTTTCAAGAATAATTTTGCCGAATGCAAAACCGGCAATCGCAACACTCGCAATATTCTCATTTATGTGGAGATGGAATGATTATGTTTGGCCATTGATTGCAATCAGTTCGCCAGATAAATATACACTTCAATTGCATATCGCTAATCTAACTGGACAATTTGGTTCAGACTATAGTTCTATAATCGCAACATCAGCAATGTCGATGATTCCAATGTTAGTTGTATTTGTTATTTTCCAAAAACAATTCGTTCAAGGTACAGTGGAATCTGGTATGAAAGGTTAAATACTGTGGTCACGCAGGTTTAAATAAAAAAAATAGGAGGAATTTATGAAAAAGTTTTTATTAATTTTTACAGCAATAGTTTTATCTTTAGCTTTCGTAGCTTGTCAAGAAGAAACTACTGTAGCTACAACAGCCGCTGGTACAACGGCAGTAACAACAGCGGGAACAACAGTTGCTATAACTAATGCACCTAAAACGATGCAAATGTTATGGTTCAACGACGGGGTAGAAGGCGAAGTAATGCAAGAGCTTCTTGACCAATACCTTTTGGAAACTAATGTAACCATCGAACTAGTTCCAGTTGCATATAATCAATATGAAGCTAGACTAGCTACAATGATTGCAGGAGGTAGCCCTCCAGCATTAGCACGTGTAACTGAAGGAAACTTAAACAATTTTAAGACTGCTATTGTAAGTCTTGATAATGTTTATGATGCAACGGGATTCACAAACTTATTCTATAATAGTGCTGGGAATGTTATTTCTTTACCAATGGATATCACAGCAAATGGAATGTATGTTAACACAGATTTGCTAGACGCAAATAATGTTAACTATCCTGGAATAGGTGACCCAGTATGGACTTGGACAGAGTTTGAAACTGAAATGATGAAACTTGATGGAGCTACTGGTGTTACAGCACCTGGATTATTTGACCATCAAGCACATAGACTTATGCCATTATTCTATCAAGCTGGAATCACACTTTGGGATACTCCTTATACAGTAAGTAATCTTACATCCCAAGCAGCTCAAGACGTAGCTCAAATGGTTATGGATTTCTATGCAGACGGATTCTTACCTCGCGATACTTATATTACTAAGAACTCTGCATCTTTATTCCGTACAGGACAATACGGTTTCCATATGTCAGGAAACTGGAATGTAAGTGGATATCAAGACTTATCTTTCAACTGGACAGTAGTTCCAATGCCTCAAGGCACAAATAGAGCTACAATCTTAGGTGGAAAATCACTTGCTGCTTTTTATGGTTCTGGAATGCAACAAGAAGCAAAAGACTTCATTGCTTGGATGGCTGAAGGCGCTCATCATGATGCTTTTACTGGTGGCGTACCGTTCTTAACTCCAAGACTTGGTGCTACAGTTGATTACGGCATTTTTGATGATCAATATGCAGTATTCTTAGATGAAATTGCTAATACAGATGCAATGTATGTACAAGACTGGTTAGCAGAAGTAATGATTCCTGGTATGTATCCAATTATCAATCAATTTGCTGAAGATTTAGCAAATGGTAGTGCAGGAACTGCTTTACAGTTATTAACACAATTAGAAATAGACTTAAAAGCAGTAGCACCACAATAATTGCAATAAAAAAATGCAATAATATCGATCATAAGGAGCCATATTATATGGCTCCTGAAGATTGGGCATTAAGCTCTTTGTTTAGTTAGATTAGAGACCGTAGAGATAGCTAATTAACCAAATAATTTAATGTAAATTTTAGGAGAAAATAAATGAAAAAATTTAATGTAGTATATTGTCCGATTGGAGTTCCAACATTCCATCTTGAGTCTGCTCAAAAAGCGTTCAAAGAATCTATAGAACTCTTACGTTCTATTGAACCGTCAGTGATAGTCCCAGATGAAATGTTATTATCCATGGACCTTTTAAGAGAATTTATACAGGACAAGAATCCTGATTTAGTAATTATACAAAATGTTACATTTGCTAATTCTGCATATGCAACTGAGATATTTAAAACATTCAACACCCAAGTTTTACTTTGGACGTTGAGAGAACCTGTTATCGATGGTGGAAGACTACGATTGAACTCATTAACAGGAGCTTTTTCAGCTGGCAATGCATTTCATCAAATGAGTGACAACAA
>Ga0075122_10003045_pt1 | contig 10730 bp, 22 predicted proteins | sample AntAceMetag02UKB_FD_69790 | JGI IMG/M metagenome (GOLD analysis project Ga0075122, IMG submission 69790) | Saline lake microbial communities from Ace Lake, Antarctica - Antarctic Ace Lake Metagenome 02UKB | ecosystem: Environmental > Aquatic > Non-marine Saline and Alkaline > Saline | place...
TATTTCTTGGTATAAACCCATATCTGGATAAGCTGGATTAGTCCCTCTGTAACGCACACAAATATTTTGCCTAAAACTACTATGACTCTGGCAAGGGGGGCTAGACCAGATAAAGTCAAATTCTTTATAATGTTCTAGCAGAAAAGTATGTGCATCTCCAACTACAACAGTATCTTCAGGAAAAGTATGCTGGTATATGCCAGCTATTTGTTTGTTAAATTCTACAGCAGTTACTTCACAGTCTTTCCACAGCTTACGATTACCCCCAAGCCCTGCATATAAATTAAGAACTCTCATCCTTTAAGTTCCTTGTACACCTTTAGCCCCAAAATAACATAGTTACGTGTTTCCTTACATCTCTTGGCGTTTGCTAGGGTGGCCTGATACGCACCACCATTGTAAGCCGCAAATACCTTATCTAAATCTTTATCATATTTAATATACAAATCTCTAAGTATCTTAGCACTAATCTCTATATTGATATGAGGGTCATATAAGTCTCTTGGTTTATAGCCATAATGAGTTGCCCAATATGGCATTATTTGTTGTAATCCTATAGCTCCTACTGGAGATACTGCTTTAGCTTTATGTGTGTGCGGTAGCCAGCCAGTCTCTCTTATTTGTACTGCGGCTATTAGATTTGCTGGTATACCTAACCAATCAGCATATTGATGTATTAAGTTCCAATGAGCTACTTTCTTATGGGGTATCGCTCTTTCCACAAACGCCCAGCCCTTTGCATCTACGGAGGGAAACAGTGGCATATTAAACCGTATACGCACTTTTACCCAATCCCCTCTAACCTCCAATACGTCAACCTTAATTAATTCCTCTGGAAAGTAGTAAGCCACTTGGCTCTCTTGATTAGGATGAGCATACAGAGTTGTTAGTCTGTAAGGTATAGCCCAAGTACAGGTGGCCATTATAACTACTCCTAACAGTGCTATAATTAATTTACGATTCATTTACACTCCCTCATCCTTTTTGGTAGAATTTTTAATACTCTTTTCATTAGATACTCATAATAGTACGCTCTAGGCTCAGTATATGTGCTTCCCTCATCCATATCTACCCATTGAAATATCCTATCCACTAAGTGAACCATTTCGTGCATTACAGTAAACATACTGGCTGTCTTATTTATGTATATCCAGAATATCCCAGCCATATTACCTTTGTTATTTGCTTGATAAGAAACATCACCAGCCTGGCCATTAAATTCAGGTTTGTCGTTTGCATACTTCTTCCATGCCTTCTCGTAATCTGCCTTACCACCGTAGCAAACATGAATCCAAGGGTCATACATAAGGTTTTTTAGAATCTGATAACTCATTTCTTCTTCCTCCTACCAGGCTCTTTAAACATAGCCTTAGTTCCTATATAGTACCATGACTGTATAAAAGACTCCCAAGTGGGCATAATAGGTCTTGCAGTCTTTCTACCATAAATGATTAGCAACTGAAACAAGCTATCTACTCCCATAGACAGTGTTCTTCCAACTATGAAGAATGTTTGGGCAATCAGGTCTACTAGATGTACTGCCACCATAATCTGGCAAATAACCATCTTTTTTAGACACTCTACCCACCGCATACATATGGGAGTGATAACCTCTGTATAGTTCATCACATAAGGATTAGTCATGTCTAGCCATAATTTCTTTTTCATAAGTTATCCTTTAACCATTCATGTACTACCTGACTAACTACTGCACCTACATAAGTAAAGAATACATCACCCACATCATAATCACTACCATTTTGATAGTGTAGTTGTTCCCATAATGCACCACCAAGAAAGCCTATAAGTATGGCTTCATCTTTAGTACAACCAGCAAACCTAGCTGCTGTAGCTATACCATAACCACCGACTAAGTGCATATCGCGCCTAGATTGGTCAAAACACACTAACACAGGGTCTCCAGCAAATACTGGTACAACAAGCAAAACCACGAGGGAAATGCTCAATATCTTCGATATAAGCGACTTTAATATCACAACTGACCTCCTAGTACCTATTTGAGCCAAAAGTGCCTTAGAACGAACGCTAGACCCCTATAAGGTCATTCTACCGCGTTCCATCAACCTACCTGCTTCTGCTATCAATAAAGCATCAACCAAACCTTTATGAGGTATCTTGCATCTATTTGAAGCTCTTAAATCTATATTGGGGAATAACAGCCTAACCGCTATTAAAGACCTCTGCTTAGGGTCTGGAACCTCATCTTTTGGTACAGTGTGAACAGCTTTCTGCCAGGCTTGCGGAGTAATCATAGAGTAATCAAAACCTAAACCTGATAACAATCCCATAATGGCCCCAAGCACCTTACCAAACTTAAAGGAACTGGCCACACCCTGCTTAGGCATAGAATGAACCTTCTCTAAATAAACCTTAGCCCCTTGGTACTTTAATAGCACTTCTTTTAAGTGTTCAATATCTAAGAACTTATCCGTAACTTTTAGAACATACAAAGAGCACATATCCCTGTTTAAAACTGCCACTCCTCCAGTGAGTCCTGGGTCAATACCTATAATCATTTCTTACTCCCTAAATGCTGCTTCTTTAGCTCCTGCACAAACTTATCCGCTAAGTTATACTTACGGGGTGTGTGCCTAATATTAATAATATTCCCTTTTATAACTGCTAATAGCCATATAGTATCACACAATCTTTTAAGCCTTCCTAATTCTTTTTTGTGTACTCCATAGCGGCCCTGCATCTGACGCACCATTGTCTGATTATCACTAAGTATAGTTACTCTACCATACCTGTATTCAGCTAGATTCTGTAACGCAAATAAAAGTCCATAGTATTCCGCATGGCAGGAACTTAAGGGCTCCTCATTAAAGACATGCTGAAAATACTCTATACCAGCTTCATCTTTTTTGACATAGGCTGCAAAGATAGGCCCAAACATTTTCTTGGCCTTTATTTGGTAGCCAGCATCCGTATAAATTATTAGCTTATTTTTCACTAGAGTGCCTATTTAATAGGATACTTAAATTACTCACCAAATCAGACAGCTTAATTCTAGTCATGGTAGTCGGATGTATATAGTAGCCTGTTTTAGAAGCCTTCTCAATCATTGCATAATGGGCATTTATAGATTCTATCAAATTAGGATTCCCTGTGTAGTTTCTTGGTATAGCTCTCCTGGTATCTTTAACTATCCCAAAATACTCCATGTCTGGCTTACTTGACTTACGCATGTACGAAGAATAGGCATTACAAATATTCCTAAGACCTGCTCTCCATATATTAGCCATATTAGTATCTTCTGGATGCCTCTTCATGTAATCCCATACACCTAGCCTGAAGTCTTGAATCAAATCTTCAGCGTCAACAAACTTAATCTTATTGCTACGGAGACTTTGCGCAAAACTAAGACAGGTTGTTCGCATCCTATAATCCAATTTGGCTAAGACTACATCTAACTCTTCATCTAATGACATCATACTATACCCTTCCTTCTTCCACAGTTAATGGCTCATGCAACCAGACAATCAATTCTTTATCTTTCTCTGGATAGAACTTCAAATAACCCTGAGCCACTGTAAAATCAATCCCCAGCTTGCACATCTCTTTAATAAACTGGTCAAACCCTATCTTCATAACAAGCAACCTCCTTGTTTTTATACTCAGTTATTTCAGCCTTTAGTTTCTTGTTCTGGCGATATACCCGTAAATACTTCTCATAATCACTCTCTGGCCCAGGCTTCTTCCAACGCCTAAAATATCGGTAGGACTTCTTAACAAACTTCTTAATCTTATCTGCATAAACTACATCAGCCACTCCCCAAACTATAATGGCTACTGGGGTTACATGAGACAGCCAGAATAGACAGATGTATAGGTTTTCTAAATAGAACTTCCAAAAGCCTCCATAACCTAACCATATAAAATGTTGGTGTATTGCATTAAAGATATACATTAAAACCACCCCAAAGCTCTAGCCACCATCAGTGCTGTAAGAAATAGAGCAGTGCAAGAAACAGCACAGGCAATACTAGAAATAATAATCGCCCTACGAGAATTGTCAGTTCTTTCCTCTGCCATAGCAATTTCATAAGCTTTCCTCTCCTTTCTTGGTAATTCAAGATACTCTCTATGCTTGTCCACCCAACTTAATAATTCATTCTTTTTCATCATTTTCCTTTAGTACTTCGTGCAGATACCCCATCACATTGAATAGAAGACCACACAAAGCATCTATAATCCCTTCTCTGCTAAGTAGTCCTCTATGCTCTCTCCACCAGTCAATAAAATGTCTCCAAGCAGACTTCATATAAACATCTCTTGGCATACCTTTTTGCCAGTTATCCGATTCACGCATAGTACCATCTGACTGCACTCTGTGTTTGTGCATGTACTCAGCAAAGGCTTCTACAACCAGAGGACTTAAAAACCCTTCGTAATCATATTTGCCGTGTTCAGTATTTCTAGTAGCCCCTGTATCAAATTCCCTCATTTATAAGTCCTCTTTAGAAACTCGCTTAGTTCCTTATATGTTTTAAATACCTTAACATCGGAGCCTGACAAGACTAGCCATCTAAGAGTGGAGTTGGTATCACTAATTGGCCCTTGACATATCCAATAAATAGGCTTATGAGAGAATCCTGCCTTGTCTAGCGCGTGTTTAGCGGCAGATAGCCACGTCTTTTCAGTAGATTCGCACGACTTCTGCGCTAGTCTTAATAAGTATATCAAACTGGCCATAGTCATCTCTAAAGGGGCTCCTACACTGGCATCCCCCTGCTCAAAGTGTAGAACCAGATAATCTGCCTTCCTGACGTTATCTAGGTCTTTCATCCAAATAGCATCCATTAAAGCTCTGTAGTCTGTAAACTTCTGTTCCCTCCATAGTTGATTCAGCTTAGATTCAGAATCTGTACAAGACATACCAGTTTCATATGGCTCTTCCTTCACAGGGTTTAAAGCCTCATGCCCAGCTTCAATAACAGCTCGTTCAGAAGCGTCGAAGGCGTGTTCTCTATCCTTAGCATGGCACATTGAGCCAATTAAATAGCCAGTATATAGTGGCTTGCCATCAACGATTCGCATATCTCCACTCCTTGTAGTCATACCACTCTATCATCAAACGCCAATATTCATTCCATTCCCAATTAGGATTATTCATCAAATATCGCCCTCATTTGGTCATCTGTTAGCGCAAACCCACGTTCTTTACTGGGTTTAAGCCCCACACCAAAGATTAAGTCTAGCAAACAACTTGTTCTACACGTTCCAGAGGAAGTCTTTTGCGGTTCTATCTTAATATGATTGCCAACAACGCCGCCTAGTTTCTTAATCTGCCCTGCACCAACTACCCGTATCTTGTTGGATGCTAAAAACCCTATTGTTTTACCACATGGAGTAGCTTCTTTAATAAAGCCAAATTTCTCAATAACTGCTCTAATTTGATTAATAAGAATTAACGTAACATTATTAGCCTTGGCCCCACCAAGAAGAACTTTTAACTTGGCTCCCAATATCCTAGCTATCTCAGCCACTCTCTCCTTCTCAAAGTCATTATGCTCTACCGTGTCATTTAATAGCTTATGTGGTGTAAAAGCTGGTATGGAATCTACCACAATTAAAGAAAAATTCCCACTCAAAATCATTCTACAAATAATATCCATTAAAGTTTCCATAGGGACAATCTGATTGGCTTTCTTATTAGTTCCTGGTACAATAACTAATTTCTGCACATCGACACCTAATTTTGTGTTATAATCAATATTGTATCTATTCTCTACATCTACCCAGCCACATAGGTTGTTCCGCTTCTGTTCCGCTTTCACTAGATAACTGGATACTGTGGACTTGGCCCCTCCTGGTGGGCCGTATAATTCTACCCCGTAACCTCTAGGGAATATTTTTAAAGCGTTTAGTTCTGGGAACTCTGTTTCAATATACTCAAAGCTCTCTGGCTTACTGTCTATGTCAATACCATATTCTGCTAAAATCTCTACCTTAGCTCTATCAAACTTAGTATTGTATTTTTTCTTAGCTTTCATTTTAACTCCTCAGAAATATGAATATGATTATATTAGCTGCCAAATACAAAGTGGCTAAAGCTGTCTGCTGCCAAGCTCCTATGGAACCTGCCAATAACAGTAGAGCACCAACTATAACACAGTAGGTTTGCCAGGTCATCTTTTCACCCTTATCACCTTAGAGCCTAAATCCATAGGGATATAGCTAGGCTGTTTGCCATCAATAACTACGCCACAGCCGATAGTGGGTTTATATTTAAAGTTCTTGCCATAACGCATACCGTAAGTCTTTCTATCTATGCCACACCCTACGTTCATGCCCCAAATAAGGCTGTTCTTGTTTGCCAAGTAAGCTATACCAGCATGGGAGTGTAAATGCCCTATAACAGTAGACATACCCTCAGTCATGGCTACGGTTCTATGCGCATTTAATCCAGAATAGCCCTCACCATGTATATATAGCACATCATCAATAATAAACTCGTCTGCTATCTTCCAGTACCGAGGAATGTGTAGCAGTTCTCTAAAAGGTACTAACATCCTGGGAGTGAGTTTAGCAGCAGCCCCAGCCCGTAACACTCGTTGGTCGTGATTACCTAATACCAGGTGTACCTTCTTAAACTTCTTATACAACCTCTTAGCGCACGTTATAGCCCAATCAAGCTCTGTCTCTGGGTCTTTTGCATCAGGCTCAGTTGGGTGGCTAGACAGCGCGTGGAAGTCCACTAAGTCGCCACAATGCACCACAGTATCACAATGATATTTCTTATAAACTTCGTACAAGAAGTCTTCATATCCCTTAATAGAGAATGGGTAATGCGTATCTGAAAATACTAATACTCTACTCATTTCAATACCTCCTTAATCAACTTCAAAAACCACTGGTAATCTAATCTTATAGTATCCCTACCAAAGAAAGGCTTAATTAAGCATGGTGTTTGCCTCATCTTAATAGCATCCTTAACAGACTGTTTCCACTGCTCCTCTTCATCTTTGGTAGGAACAGTATCTTTACATTGGGCCAATAAGTCATCTACAGGCTTAGGGAACCTGGTAATATCTCCTTTAAAGTTCTTATAGCAGCCAGAGCCAGGTGTCATATAAACACCCTTATCCTTAGCTAAATTAAGAACCTCATTAGTAACTTTAACAATGTGCTGTTCATAATCTCTACCCTGTTCTTCTGGTCTCCTATACCACTCCATGTCTGCTCCACACCTAGGGCACTGCAAAGGAGCTGCACTCCTAACCAGACATTCAAAATCACATATTTTATTAGTGCATATATACTTCATAAAATTGGCTCACCGGAGGGGATTTGCACCCCTCGTAACCAGTCGTGAGATAGGCTACCAGGCTCGACCCTGCGGCTATTTACATTCTTTCCAGTTATCCCCAGCCTTACAAGACACTTTTAAAGGAACGCTTAATTTAACAGTGTTTTCCATAATATCCTTCACAATCGGTATATTTTTATCTACATCTGCTTCTGGCCAATCAAACAATAATTCATCATGTACCTGAAGGATAGGTATATAACCTGCTTCATCACATTTTAGCATGACTTGTTTAACTATCTCAGCACAGCCACCTTGTATCGGTGTATTAACACACTGACTCTCGAAATGGGCTGTGTTGGTATCTTCTTCTGTTAGAAACCTCTTCCTACCAGTGAAGGTCTCAACATAGCCATTATCTCTGCAAAACCTAATCATTTTGTGTACATACTCTTCTACACCAGCATAGGTTTCCTTATGGTTATCCAAGAGCTGTTGAGCAATTTCTGTCTTACACTTTAGAGTCTTACTCAATCCCCAAGCCCCCTGCCTGTAAGGAATAGCAAAATTAACCACTTTGGCTGTATCTCTATCAACATGAAGTCCCTCAGCTACGGCATCATGCAAATCAATTCCTGCCATACAGGACTCAACTAATCGCTTATCCTGGGAACAATGAGCCAACATAACTAATTCCATTTGTTTATAGTCAAATCTAACTAACTTATTACCTGGACTAGCTGTAAAGACTTTCTTGACTGCTGGATGAACATTCTGCAAGTTAGGGTTACTGGAAGCGAATCTAGTTGTTTTCGTACCTGTTTGATGCAGATTTGTATGAATCCTGCCATTAACCTGCTTTTTAAGGTAACTTGTCAGATATGTACTAATGATTTTCCTGGCTATCCTATAATCTAACACATATTCAGTTAGAACACATCCACCACGTTGCATCCTTCTCAAAACATGTTCATCTGTTGTAGGTCTCCCACTGTCAGTATACTTGATACATGGATATTTCATCTTCTCAAATAACATATGCTCTAATGAAAGGGAGGGCATCATATTGAATTCCTCACCAGCATACTCATAAGCGTAGAGTTCAGAAATACTCATGGAGTTCTCATAAGCCTCTGTAAGCTTGTGAATCTCATCTATATCAACTCGAATACCAGCCTGTTCCATTTTAATGACCATAGCCAATAGAGGGACTTCTACAGTGTCGTACATCTTTAAATTAACTGTATCAGTGAGTTCCCTCAACAGAATGTATAACCTATACTGAAGACAAGCATCATTGGCACAATACTTACCAAGAACCTTAGTAGGGATATTATCAACTTTCTGGCTAATCTTTTTAGCATTTGGATTAAACTTACACATTAAGTCATCAAATGTTTTATTCTTCTGTTTAAAGAAGAAATTAGCTAAAGTTTTCAATTTCAAGTTATCTGTGGCGATATTGCCATTCACCTGAGCCAGTATCAACGTATCCTCTAATCTCCCATTGACAGTAAACCCATGCCTCAAAAGCACCTTGTAATCGTACTTTATATTGTGGGCCACTTTAGGTAGTGGAGTAGCGAGTAGTTCTTGAATCTTATCCTTATCTCTAGGATATAAGTAATAAGAAGATTCAGTAGGTGAACTAGCCACCCCTACTACCTTTAAGTTGGCCTTATTAGGGTCTTTACTATCCGTTTCCGTGTCTATAGACAGAAACTTATCCATTCTTCTCGACCTTTACAGTATACCTCGTCTCTCTCTTCTCCCCAGTCTTCCCCAACACCAGAACATCACCATAATCTGCCCCAGACTTATCTACCTCTGACCACAATGCCGGGGTTGCTTCTAGCGTCTTCTCCATATTATCCTTCTCTAACGTAAGCTTGTACTTATACCTGCCCTCATTAAATCTGTCAGGAATCTGTTCTACTTTTAGCCATTTACCAGTAATGTTCTCATACTCTCCAACTATGGCTTTTCCTTGGATTGTCTTAGGCAACCATTTTAGAAACGGAGACAACCTAATTTGGTCAGCCTTAATCTTAGCCTTAGTTTCTGAGAGAGACATTTTGGGCTCTACTTTCTGCATCTGCTCTTTTGCTTCCTTGACACTCACTACTACTTCACCTCCTTCTTACTTCTTTTTCGTATCTTTATGTTTCTAGTTTTATACTTATCCTTATTTAGCCATATCCATAAATCCCTGGCTGCTAAGAACACCTCGTAGTCACCATCTACTAACTCAAATTGATAATTACCATCTTCTTTTAGCAGCAGTACCCATGTTCTAGCCACTTTGTACAAACCCATTTCCTCTACCGCTTTCTTATAGGCTGCTGTTTGCAGGGCTGCTGATGGATAGATAGCCTTACCTGTCTTGATATCTAATATCCCTATCTCGCCATTTATCTCAACCAGTTTGTCCAGCCTCCCAGCGTGTTCATCTGATTTACTGTGAACCCCCAGCTCATTTTCTAAAACCTTTGGGCTAAAATCTTTATCCCATTTGACATAAGCCTCAGCATATCCTCTGTAGTCTTTTGGTAATTCCTCTAGCAATATGGCTGTGGGTGTTCCATAACGCTCACAAAACCAATGGACTTTCTGGCCTCTTACCGAAGCAGAGCCGCTAACCTGATAAATGGCGTATGGAGCATCGTTCTCTGACATAGTCGGGTCTGTTAAAGCTGCTCTAGCCCCCATCCTGGCTGCCCAGGGTATGAGTGCAGGTTTCGCCAAAGCATCCAAAATTGTAGTTACCGATGGGTAGGCTTCTCCATTAATATAGTAAAATCCATTTCTTCTTTCTGTCATAAATCCTCCTCGCTGGTCTTTTTCATATACTTATTCATGCATAACTGGCAAATACCATGACTATCCTTAACTGTACTGTACTTAATAATGGTCTTTATTCCTTTATCTAAGCACCATGCACAATATACTGGGTGTTTCTCACTCATACACTCATTGACTCCTTATAATGGTCGCACAAGCCACAATGCTCATCCATTTTTAAACGCATAGCCGTAGCAAGCTCTTTAGCAGCCCTACCCCACAGTTCGGTGAGCTTTCTATCATTTCCGTAACCATAAAACTCCCAAGCAGTCATACTATATCTCCATTCTCTGCCCGTTTCTTATGTTCATAATTCATCACATGGAGATTAAAGAATACTTGCCATGCTAAACTTTCGGCTACCATATAATCATCTTTTGATAGCTTACCATTCAGCCACAAGCAGCTTGTTTCTGCTAAAGTTGGTTGTATATCCCCTAGTCTACGGTATATAATATGGGCAGTTGTCCATCTAGGTTCTCTATTCCATTCATCCATCATTTGACGATAGTAGAAGTAGCACACATCTCCAACAGACTTACAGGCATTAAGTCCATCTTTATCAATAGCTTCTCTATTAGGTGTAACTGGTACAAATGGCATTACTTATTCCTCC
>Ga0075122_10003046_pt1 | contig 10729 bp, 25 predicted proteins | sample AntAceMetag02UKB_FD_69790 | JGI IMG/M metagenome (GOLD analysis project Ga0075122, IMG submission 69790) | Saline lake microbial communities from Ace Lake, Antarctica - Antarctic Ace Lake Metagenome 02UKB | ecosystem: Environmental > Aquatic > Non-marine Saline and Alkaline > Saline | place...
TGGACTTGTCCTAAATGCTCAACTGAATTAGATAGAGATGAAAACGCAAGTATCAATATTCTAAAAGAAGGATTAAAAATACATCGGCAGGAACTGTCGATTACAAAGGTGGAGGAGAAAATTAGACATTAGCAATAGTGCATATCCTGTGAAACCCGAAGCCCATCACATCGGCTCTGCCGTGTGTGGGTAGTTCACTTACTAACCCTGACAAAAGTCATAAAAATTCGTCTGTTTTGGGGAAATAACATGACAAAAGTCATTTCACACTATTTGAAACAGTCGTATATTTGGGTATAATTAAAAACAAATAAAATGAAAAAAGAAATTAAAAAAATTCAAGATTACTTTAAAAGTCAATTGTTGGCTAAAAAATTAGATGTAAAAGAGGTAAAAGACAATTACATCGGGATAGAAATCGATGGTTATAATTTTGATATTTACACCGGAGGAGGTTGGAGGGGGATCAGCACTTTCCTAAACAGCTTAATATTATTGGATTTTACCGACAAGGAGAAAGTAGAGATCTTCAATCTGTTAAGCGTTCCAATAAAAAAGGCACTGGTTTATAGAAAATTAAAAGAAATTGAGGATCTTAAAAAAGAGATTTCAGAAAATCAATAATATTCATTTTGTTAAGATTGCGGTGTAGCGGTTAACCAGGCTGCCACCGCTTTTTTTAAGTCTTATTTTCAAAAAGGCGAAAAAATGAAAATAAAATATTTTATAAATTCAATTATGAAAAGGAAAGCTTTACTTTTACTATATTTTGCCGTGATTATTATAATCGCATGTTTGTTGGAAAGCATTTTTGATTTATTATTTCCGGTTTAATTTTGATTTGTCAATCAAACGCCTTATATTTGCAAAGCATGTTAATTAAAAATAGTTATAATTTTGAAAACTTATTTTCTTGCAGAGGCAGGAGATTAACATGCTATATTGCCCGTTCCGATTCATTTCGGGGCGGGTTTTTTAATAAATCGTTCAAAACATGATTTTTGTCACCCTAAAAGTCGTTTAACAGTCGTATTTTTACAGAATCAATAAGACAATAATAAAAATTTACAGCTATGTTTAAAAAAGGCGATTTTATTTATTATTATAAAAAGGTCGATGAAAGTTCGGGGTCAGTACCTGCAAAAGTTTTGCAAGTACATGAACAAACGTTAAAAATCGAAGCAAATTTTAATGAAGGTACGCGGATTGTCCGCGTGAAAAAATCTAAATGCGAATTGCAAAATATAATATTAAAAATAGAATCGACCATCCAGTACAAATAGGAATGTGACTGGTTTTGGTTTTGGTAGTAAAAACAATATAAAAATGACTGAAATACTATACCATAACGATCCTACAGAATACCGGGGCGAAGAAATTGATAACGAATGTTGCCCCCACTGTGGAAGCGATAGGATAGAATATCAATACAGTGAAAGAAATATAGATATTTTCAGGTGTAAGTCCTGTGATGAATATTTTGAAATCGAATAATAAATTAAAAAAATGGAAACACTTATTAAAATTCAAGGTGAATTGAAAGCACCCAAAAACCAATTTAATAATTTTGGGAAATATAAATATCGTTCCTGTGAAGATATATTGGAAGCGGTTAAGCCGTTGTGTGTAAAATACAAATGTCTGTTAACATTGACAGATGCAATAGTTGAAGTAAACGGAGAAACATTTGTTGCAGTTACAGCAATGTTTAAACATGATAATTTCGAACATTTCGTCATTGCAAATGCCCGGCATGCAAAGGAAAAAAAGGGAATGGACGATAGTCAAATAACCGGAGCAGCTTCAAGTTATGCCAGAAAATATGCTTTGAATGGATTGTTTTTGATTGACGATTCTAAGGATGCTGATATTTCAATTATAGAACTAGTTGAAAAGAAATTGAAAAAACTTCCAAATGAAAAATTCGACGGGGCCGTGAAATTTCTTAAAGGTGGCAAAACTATGAAGGAATTAAAATCATATTGGGAAATTGACCCTGATATGGAATTTAAACTTATAACTGCATCGGAATGATTCATCACAAAATTGACCAAAATACAGATGAATGGTTTGCCTTGCGATGCGGAAAAATAACCGCCTCACAATTTAAAGATGTATTTTCAAAACCGTCGACGGCGGCATTTAAAAACCTAATCTATTCAAAACGCGCGGAACTCCGTACCGGAGAAGTGGAAGAAAGTTATTCAAACGAATATATGAAACGAGGTCACGAACTTGAACCGGTTGCCCGTAAAATATACGAATTTGAAACCTTTACAATTGTGGAAGATGGTGGGTTTTGGGAGTTTTCTGAATACATCGGAGCAAGTCCAGACGGGTTGATAAATGAAGATGGGTTAATTGAAATAAAATGTACTAAAGCTTCGACAATGGAACGTTATATCGATGAAAACAGATTACCTCCTATTTATAAGTGGCAGGTTCACGGGCAAATGTTTTGTACTGGCAGAAAATGGGTTGATTTTGTTGCGTTCCATCCGAAATTTGAATTGTTTATAATCAGGATTAAACGCGATGAAAAAATAATAAAAGAGTTGGAAGACAAATTAAATGAAGTTGTAAAATTAATATTAAAATCATGAGTGAAAAGAAATATTGTGGAAGTGGAATTGAAAAATTTGAAGGAAACTTAGTTGAAATTGCTTTGTGTGTTTCAGATTTACCTAAAGAAAAGATTTTTGAATTTAACGGTAAAAAGTATATTAAATTGAAAGTGGTAAAAAAACGCGAAGTTGACCAGTATGGGAAAACCCATTATATTGAAGTCGATATGTTCGAGCCAAAAAGAGCTGAAACAAAAAATGATTTACCGGGAAGCGATATAAAAGGCACTGAATATGTACCTTCAATTGATACCCCCCCGTTTTAAATTATGGAAGCGATAGAAGTAAGTAAACAAATAAATAAAATGATTGAAATGCTTTCAATCGGACGTCGGTTAATCAAAGACCGGGCAAAATCAAAAGCAACACAAATTTCAAATTATGAAAAAATGATTGCGATAACAATATTGAAACTAAAAAATGGACATATTCCAGAATTTGAAGGAGAAAAAATAGAGAATCTTCCTGCTACATTAATTGAAAAAGTTGCCCGTGGAATTTGTTGGCGTGAAAAAATGGAAGCCGATTTATCGGCAGATGAATATAAGGCGGCAGTTGTTGGAATGGATTCATTAAAGGCTGAATTAAACGGGTACCAATCTATAAGTAGACATTTAGAACACAATCCATCATGAAGCAAACTATTAATTTTCTCAAAAGGCGAAAGTTCTCGGTAACTGAAACATTAATTGATTTAATGGCTAACGATGTATTTGAATTAATTACGGAGTTGCCACAAATTGCCACAAAAAAGGATGTAAAGAGATTAATTAAAAATAAAATTGATTGTTAACAATTAATTTTGTAAATTTCATTAAAATTAAACCGATGGGAAAAGTTATTAACGACATTAAATTAGAAATCAGTACTGTGGAAATAAACGAAATACAGCATCATTTGCCCGGTATTACTGTGAAATACCGTTTTGATTATACAAATTTGATTTTACAAATATTTGTAAATAATTGTATAGTGTCAACATTTACCGATAATTTGGCTACTATTCACTGGCATAAAATAAATGGTAAGGGCATGGATTTTAAAAAATTGTTAACAGTGGAAATGATTATAACGTGGGCTTGTGAAGCAACGGAAATTGAAAACGATGACATATTTTTACATACGCGAAAAGGTGAAATAGTATTTGCCAGGCAAATGGCAATGGCAAAAATATATGTTTATTTAATCCCCAATTTCAGGAAAGTGGGGGAGTTATTTGGGGGGTTTAGCCACGCAACTGTATTACATGCGAAGTCAGCAATGGAAAAGGAATTAAAATATTTTTCTCCAGAGCAAAAATCATATCTAAATAAATTTAATACAAAACTAAATTCTGTGCTAAAATGAACAGTATAGACAAAAATTTAGACAATGCCTGGAGCTTACTTGTAAAGTTAAAGGCCGGTAACCAGTGCGAAAAATGTTTTAAGACTACATACTCAAATTCGCACCATATTTTTTCACGGTCAAATAAATCAGTACGTTGGAACTTAGATAACGGCATTTGCCTATGTGCTGGTTGCCATGCTTTAAAAAATGATTCGGCTCATAAAGCACCAATTTTATTTGTGGAATGGATAAAACACAAACGCGGTGAAAGGTGGTATCAAAATTTAATGATTCGGGCGCATTCAATAGGAAAGCTTCATAAATTTGAAAAGGAAATCATTTTGAAAGAATTACAAACTGAGATAAAAACCTATGAAAACAAGGATTAAAATTTACGTTGCTGGGCCCTATTCCGGTTCAAACATTTTAGAAATTTTAGAGAATATTAAAAGAGGTAATAAAACCGCCGCTGAATTGATTAAAAAAGGGTTTGCGGCATTCAGTCCTTTTTTGGATTATCAATATAGTTTTTTTGAAGATTTAACCATTGAAGATTATCAAGAATTTTCAATTGCATTTTTGCCTGTTTGTGAAGGGATACTTGTTTTACCGGGGTGGAGAAAAAGCAAAGGTACGCGGAAAGAAATTGATTTAGCGAGTGATTTGGGAATTCCTATTTTTTACAGTAAAAAAGATTTATATGATTGGTTTAAGTAAATGTGAAACGTGTAAAAAATTCAAAACTTGCACTTTCAAATGGTATTTTCAACCTCAGGGGAAAAATAATAATTGCGAAGTGTATCTACCGGTCAAAAGGCATAAGTAAAAACAAAATGGAAAAATACAACATAATTTTTGCAGATCCTCCATGGAAATTTAATAATAAAAACACTGGTGGGAGCATGGTTTCGGGTGCTAAAGCAAAATACAACGTAATGTCAGTTGATGAAATTTGCAAATTAAATATAAATAATATTGCTGCAGATAATTGCGTCCTATTTATGTGGTGGGTAGGATCTCAGCCGCAGGAGGCGTTGAAGGTAGTTGAGGCATGGGGGTTTAAACTAAAAACAATGTCAGGCTTTAATTGGGTGAAACTCACAAAACACGGGAAACCTTTTTTCGGCATGGGATTTTGGACACGCGCTGGCAGTGAGTGTTGTTTGATAGCCACAAAAGGAAAACCAAAACCATTATCAAAAAGCGTGCGATCGGTTATTACTTCAAAAGTAAAAAAACATTCACAAAAACCAGAAGAAACCAGGGATTTAATAATACAACTTTGCGGAGACATTCCAAGGATTGAATTATTTGCAAGACAAAAAATAAACGGCTGGGATTCATGGGGTAACGAAATTGAAAATAGTATTGAACTTATTAAAAGATAATGATTGTTGTGTGCAAAGCCGGGAACGCGGTTAACCAGACCGCCCCGGCTTTAATTAAAACTAAAATCAAAAGCTGTTAGATTAATCAATAGGATTGCTAAATTCACGAGTGCATTGAATTATTTTGAGAAATCGTTCAAAATATGATTTTTGTCACCCGAAAAGTCGTTTAACAGTTGTAAATTTACAGAGTCAATAAGACAATAATCAAAACAAAACAAAATGAAAAATTTAAAAATGACAGTACGCGAAATCAGAAGCTTTTTATTTGATAGCGATTTTTACACAGTAATCGGAGAAAACGAAATGACAAACAAAGAGAGCCGTGATTTTCTATATTCAATGGAAAATCAGGAACGTGTTTTGAATGTAATTAAAAATGATGATCATTTATTAATTTGGTAGTAAAAACTATAAAATGAAAAAATTAATATTATTGTCATTTATTGCCATGTCATTTTCTGCCATGTCACAGGATTCTATTTGTTACAGGATTCTATTTGTTACAGGATTACGAACATTGAAAAACATATATCATGATTGAGGATGAAATTAAAAAAGAGTTGGAAGATTATTTGGACACAGTTTTTGACTCTATTGATAGGGTTGACACTTCGGAGGCGACAGTACGAAACATTGCTTTAGATTCCTGGACATTAGGATATAAAGCAAAAAACAAGGTTAACTGCGACCTTTGTAATATAGATGAAAGCGTTTCGGAATTAGAAAAATGTGAGGAGCGACTTTTATTTATTAGGCAAATAACAGAAATGTTGTTAAGGGTGAATAAAACCCATTTACGGTTGGACGTGATGAGAAATTTAATTCTTGACATTTATAAAAAATGTTTGAAATGAAAAAAGTAAAAGTAAATGACAATAGCAGTTATAAGTAAAAGTGGGCGCTATTTTGTTAACTTAATAGTTAATTATAAAGCATATACACTTGATAAACACTTTCTAAAAGAGGTGGATGCCGAAGACTATGGGGAAAAAGTACTGTTAGATATAAAAAACGATAGCATGTTATGAAAGATATAATTGATATTAAAGAATGCAAAATCTGCAACGGCAAAAAAAAAGTTCCAAAATTTGATTGGTATGATGGGAAACTCAAAGGCTCAATTAAATGTTGGGAATGTAATGGAGGTGTAAGACCTTCAACAATGTTTGATAACTACTAAATAGTGGTTTGTCGATTGTTTTTTGTATCTTTGGTTTCAATAAGCAACAACAACTGGTATCAATTGAAAATTTATTTTAAAACATAGTACAAAATTAGAAGGATTGAATTCTGAACGCCAGTTTTGAGTTGTTGCACTTTCCTTCTTTTTTTGTGCTTATAACATGCAACGTTATGGATATGATCAACGATATTCAAGAAAATTATACTACCGGATTTATTAAACTTTTCAGGAGCTTAAAAGATAAGGGATGGTATAAAAAAAGTGAATATGTTCATTTATGGATACATATTTTAATTAAAGTCACACACACCGGAATAGAATTCATGTTTAACGGTAAAAATATCAAACTTAATCCAGGGCAATTTATCACAGGAAGAAAAATGTTATCAAACGAAACTGGGATAAACGAAAGTAAAATTGAAAGAATTTTAAATTTTTTCGAGAAAAGCGAACAACAAATCGAACAACAAAAAACAAATAAAAATCGTTTAATAACAGTACTTTCATGGAGTTTGTACCAAAACAATAAACAGCAAAGTGAACAACAACTGAACAACAAGCGAACAACAAGTGAACAACAAGTGAACACATACAAGAATGATAAGAAGGAAAAGAATGAAGAAAATGAAAAGAATAAAAGGATAAAAAAGGAATTTACACCACCTTTAATCGAAAATGTTATTTTATATTTTAAAGAAAATGGATATACAGATGTTGCAGCTTCCAAAGCATTCAGATATTATAATGTTGCAGACTGGCACGATTCTAAAGGTAACAAAATTAAAAGTTGGAAGCAAAAAATGCAAGGGGTTTGGTTCAAAGATGAAAATTTAATAGAACAAAATAAAACACCACAATTAAAATTATGAGATTTAAAGAACAAACAAATATAGAAACACGGGAATTAATCAATAAATTCCTAAATGAAGTTGTAAAGAGTTTACGGGTTAATGACATGGACAAGACAGAATTAATATATATTTCTGAAAAAATGATTGATTGGCTGGGAGATTCCAACCAGTTTACAACTATTATCGGTGATTTATTTGATGAAATTGTGTCAAATTACAAAAGATATATGCCTTTTTGTTTCGGGAGCATTAAAACAGCATATTATAAACTAAAAGGATGAACGATTACCCTGCCAATATCAAAGAATTGGAAACATTGCCCCTGGTAAATGATGAACTTATTTGCAAAGATATTTCTGAATGGACTGATGACTGGTATAAATCAATTTTGCCCGAAAACAATAAATTAAGTTTGAAATTTGAAAAGTGGAATAAAGAATTTAAAGGCAAATTGAGGGGTAAATTAGTCCCGGTAATTGGTTACAGCGGAACTAAAAAAAGTCTTTTGGCTTTAAATATTGCTTTTGAAAATATCAATCAAGGGCTGGGCAGTTGTATTTATTCTACAATGGAAATGGGAGCAACGCAAATAATCAACAGGTTAATCGATATGACAGTCGAACCAAATGACGGGTACAACTCACATTTAGAACTCGAATATCATAACAATAAAACCAAACGAATCGATGCAAAAGAATTTTACATTAAAAGTGTGGTTCCTAAATTTAGGAATAATTTTCATATAACACAAAATACTTCATTGCAAACAGAAAGTTATGAAAAGCTTTTAAATAAATTCAGGCAACAAAATAAAAGAATTGATATTTTGATTGTGGATGGCCTGGCAGGTATGGGAGGCAAAGGGAGCGAAACAGAGTTGTACTCACTTCATTCAAAACAGTTAAAAGATTTAGCCAACAAATGGGATATTTTAATATTTTTAATTTGCCATGTTTCAAAAGGTGGCAAAAAGACTGATCGCGATTTATCGGATAAAGTGCGAAGTTCTGAAAAGATAATTGATAATTGTGATTTTTATATAACGGCGAGTTTGTTTGAAAGTGAAACGGATGAGTTCAATAAGGAATTTGGAGCTATGCGACTTGTAAACAAAAGAGGTACGGGCAACACCCTGGATGTAGTTTACTCTTTTAACAAATTACGTTTGTTAATGGAAGATACTGACTTTGAAATTAAACAATTTGAATTTGGAAAACCTAAAAATGAATTTTAAAAGCCTAAAAATGAATTTTAAACAACTAGAAATATTTGCCGGGGAAAGTCAATTACAGACTGATGAAATATCTTTTATATTGATAAAAGAACGTAACGAATTGAGTTTTTATTCAGTATTGCAAGATTATTGTGATTTTAATGTTTTTAGGATGGTAAAACCTATTCCTTGGTTGTATGGGAAAAAGGCAATTGAATTTATAGTAATGAATGGAAAGAGTTTAAAACGGAAATTGAGTTATCATGAATTTTTCAATATTTGCGAAAAGTATAGGATTTTATCAATTAAAAATGATATTAAAGATTTTGAAGATTTTAAGAGATATAAAATATCATGAATAAAACAGACTTAATTTTACAATGGGAAACGACAAAATTGCTCGTTGACAAAGATATGCACGAAGCAGGAAAGAAACAAGATGCGAATAATTATGCTATCCAATCGGAATTATCCAGAGTAATTCAATTATTCATAGGAGATCTTAAAAAATTAGATTTGCACGATATTACTAATTTTTAACGTAACCAATTCACTGTGCATAGATAGTTTACGGAAATGATCGGTGTTTGTTTTGAATATTAAAAATATAAAAATGAGAAGTGGATGTGAAACAGGCTGTAGTGTGCTTTCAGGAGGAGAAATTTACCATCATAAAGATTGTCAGTTTTATCCTGGGTCATTTAGCGAATTATATGATGATTTGAGACTAAAGTTTGAACTTTTAAATAAACACGTAGTTATTAAATTTGGAAATACTGATTTTATGAAAAAAAAATCAATTTACAGTAAAATTAAGGGTTGTTTTTCGCTTTCAACATACAGAATGAAGCCTGATAGTCTATTTAAATTAGAATTTAAAAAAGGTGACGATATTTGGAGACAAAGCATATGGCTCACTCATTGGTGGTTTGGTAAATACTACTGGCATTGTTTATTTATTTAAACTAAAATACGGTATTAATTAAAAATATATGATGAACTTAAAAAGTAAAATAAACAAAACGCAGACAATGCGGGATTTGCACAAAAAAGCAAGAAAGATGTACAAGAATACATATCAGCCAGAAGCATATATTGCGGGATATATGGCAGGAGCAGAAGACCTTTTTGATTCACTACGTTTTCCTGTTAACCACAAAATTAAATAGAATGAGCAAATTACAAAAAATGATCCACGAGCAATTGCTCGAATATAGCGAGCAATTAAAGGTTTTGGAAAAAGAAATTATTAGAAAATATAAAGCAGGTGAAGATTATTCTGCTGATGTAACAAAAGCGATCGGGCTAAAAGTGATGAAAGAAGAGGCTGTGCAAATGATGGCACGAAAACAGTAATTGCGATGGATATTTGTGTTAAAAAAATAGGTGAAGATTGGGCAGTTGAATTTAACCACGGTGTTCAATATTTTACACTGGACTATTTCGTAGAAACAAAAGAAGAGGCTGATTGGATGAAAAGTATGCTGGTTAAATGTTTTGCAAGTGCGTTTGGCGAAAACTGGCGCGAGAATAGCAACTGCAATTTACAAAATGTTAGCAATTCTGTTTGTCCGTTTTGCTCAACCAAAATGCAAAGAGTGTAATGAATATTTTACAAACTGACAGTGCAGGATTAACACTGAGAGATAACTACAAATTCACAAGCCCTATTTGTTTTAAATTTTTAACGGATTAAAATAACGAATATTATGGAAGAATTATTACGAGTGGCATTCACCATTGGACAGCAACGCGAACTGTTAAAGGCTTTTTTAATCCAATTACAAGAGGTTGCTGATGATGATGCTACAATTGCAAACGAAGAGGCTTTTATAGACGGGTTTTTAAAAGCCTTTAATTGTGCATAACGTTGGTGTAAATTTGCGCCTAAAGGTGACTTTTGTCATGTATTATGTGGATTCGATTTTGTAGCTTTGAAGTACAATAATTAAAACAAAACAAAATGAAAACACAAATTACAGATTTTACATTTAAATTTTCAGGACATGGACATTATAAAGTTACTTATACAAGTCCAGTAACTTATAAATTTTGGACAAAAATAATTTCAGATATGCCTTTAATAGATGCCACAAAAAACGAAGATTGCCCAAAATTAAAAGATTTAAACTGGTTGA
>Ga0075122_10003047_pt1 | contig 10729 bp, 19 predicted proteins | sample AntAceMetag02UKB_FD_69790 | JGI IMG/M metagenome (GOLD analysis project Ga0075122, IMG submission 69790) | Saline lake microbial communities from Ace Lake, Antarctica - Antarctic Ace Lake Metagenome 02UKB | ecosystem: Environmental > Aquatic > Non-marine Saline and Alkaline > Saline | place...
TTATAATCCAATTTATATAGGATTAGCTGTTCCAGGAACTGGAACTGGTAGTGCTGGCTGGATGATAAGAAAGAATGTTTATGATTCAGGACAAAAGATGGTGAGTGGGTTATTTTCTAGTGGAAATAATATTTTTGATAAAATTTGGGATGACAGAAGTGGAACAGGGGAGGCATATTCATAATGAATAAAATTTATGAGTTTGTTTCTAAGAATCTTTGGTGGTTATGGATAATAACACTGTTAGTAGTTATTATGATGATTGCATCTACTAGTGCTCTGCCTACAACTTATAATTCTCAGACAGGAAAACTTGATTTTTTTGGATTGTATCCAGACATTAGAAATTTTAGTCAGTTAAACGAAAGTTTTGTAGATACTTTTCTTGAATTAGATGGGAGCAATGCAAATCAGAATATAGATATTTCAAATTTATATAATTTTTCAGCACAATCTTATGGGGCAAAGTATGTAGGATTTACACCAAAAATATCTGATGGAGATTTCTGGATGATGCGATATATTGATGATGCTTATGGTGGGGCGTTTGACAATACAGGATTATTATTTGATTTAACGAATAGTATGATGAGTATGAAGGTTTCAGGAGTTCCTGTTTTTAATGTTACTACTGATGGAGATATTAAAGCAGGACATTTTAATGGTAAGATTATTTCAGGCACAAGTTCTTATATTAGTGGTGCTTCTTATTCAAATGAGTTTGTTATGAATGCAACAGAACAAGGAGGGGCTTTTAAGACGCAGGTATCTCCAACTGTTTCAAGAACTGTTATGGGTTATAGTGGAAATAATGATAGAATGATTTTTGGTGAAAATTCTGCTTATGTAGATGCTATATGGTTTTTAACTGGTTCAGGTAGTGCATCAAAAAATCGTGTTGAATGGAAATCTGCTGGAGCACCCATACTTGCAATAACTTATAATAGTAATATAAATGTTTCAAATAATATAAGTGTGTTTGGAGTAAGTAAATTGAATATTGCAAATATTAGTTCTGATTTATATGTTCAAGGAGAGAATGTAACTCAATGGTTTTACAATCAATCAATTCCATACGATGATTTTAATTATAACCAATCAATACCCTACGACGACTTTAATTATAATATGACTTTAAGTTCAGATGATAGATTTTTGAAATTAGATGGAAGTAATGCAGACCAAAACATAGATATTTCAAGTAATTATAATATCTCTGCACAAACTTTAGTTTCTAAATATGTTGGTTTAGCCCCTTTACTTTCTAATGGAGATTATTGGATGATGAGATTCCAAGACGATGTTTACGGAGGTGCTTTAGCAGACACAGGATTTATTTTTGACTTTATAAATAATATGATGAGTATGAATTATGCTGGTGCTAGTTTATTTAATGTAACTGCGAATACTGGAAAGGTTAATGCAAGGGGTGGAGCGAATTTTAATAATAATTTAAAAGTTACAAGTGGAGGAATTAATATTGGTGATTCTACTTCAGATGCAGGTTTGAATTTAGTTTTTAGTGGTTCGACTGGTGATGTTAGAATAGTTGGAGATACTGCAAATGATGAAATAGATATGAATGATGATTTAAAAATGTTTGGAGATGAAAAGATTAAATTTAGAAATGATAATAATTGGATTCATAGTTTAGCAACAGATAGTATAAACATAAGGGCAAATAGTAGAATTGATATTGCAAGTGATATTATGATTGATGAAGCAAGTAATTTATTAATTTCAAATCCAGCATCAGGAGACCCTGTCGTTGGAACTGCAATGCCTTATAGGTTTGAAATCGCAGATAATGTAACTACAAAAACAATGAATATTTCAAGTGTTTTAATGATTAATGGAAGAGATGGACAAGTTGAAATAATAGCAAAAGACCCAGTAAATCCTTTTAGAGTTACTACAAATGGAACAGGTGCAGATGTATTATTCAGAGATTTAGGTGCACCAATTGCTATCCAGTTGCGTTCAGACCAAAATGCTTATTATGATTATAGAAATAATTCAAATACTTTAATTGGTAGGATTCAATATTCTACGGGTGCTTTAAATTTTATACATTATATAAAAAATGCATATCACGCTTGGCGAACAACTGATTCTAATGGAGTAACTGCTGAAAGAATGAGATTAAGTGCAGATGGAAATTTAAGTATTGGAACGACAAGACATACTCAAAAATTATTAGTGGCTGGAGATGCAAATGTAACAGGAACAGTTTATTATGGTGCAGTTTCTCCAATGAGTCCAAATATGGTTTATGAAGATTCAGATGTTGGTTATACTCGAAGTTGCTATAAAACTCCTGATGGAAATTGGGTACTTTGGTGGTTTGATAATAATGGAGATATTCAAAAAGAGTTAAATAATAAAGTTTGTAAAGATAAAGATACTTATCTTAAAACAAAAGATTGGAATGATTATCAGCCAATAATTGAATGTATACCACAAGGACAGAAATATGAATGTTGGGATAATTGTTATATGAAAAACGAAGTGATTGATGTAAAGGGAGTTTCTACTTTGACAGGAGAAAAAGAAGAAATTTGTGAAGAAAATTGTGGAATGGTTGATATAAAAACTTGTGATGAAACAAAAAGTGTTGAGCCAATAGATTTAATTTATTATTGTAAAGATAGAGATATAACTATGACTTGTTATGATTTATCAGTTTATTATGGATTGCCGAATGGAAAATGTTGGAACTTAGAAGGCAATAAATTGTGCACAAATGGATGGATTCAGCAATAAATGGCTATTATTATATAATTTATAACTAATAGTTTTTAAATAAAAGACAATTAAATATATTAAGATGATAAATAAGAATACTCAAGATTGGAAGATATTAGAATTTAGTGCACCAATATCTGAAGCCAATATGTTTGGTGATAACTACTTAATCAAAGGAACTGCCATTAATGAAACGACTACAAGAAATGGTGTTAAGTATATTGCAGAAGAATTGGAAAAAGCAGCGCCATCTTTTCGAAATAAACCAATTCTATTAGACCATAAAAATGAGATTAAAAATATTGTTGGTCGAACAACTGAAAACGTACATTTTGATAGAAGCGAAACAGGAATGGGAAAGATTCAGTTTGAAGCTATGATTATGGATAAGGAAATTCAGCAAATGATTACAGACAAAAGAATACAAGAGGTTAGTATTGGGGCAGGTGTTAAGGACTTGGTTGAGGAAGAAGATGGGAGCATGAAAGCGCTTGGATTAGAAGGAATGGAGATTAGTTTAGTTGCTGTTCCTGGAGACCCTGGAGCATCATTGGCAACAGCTATGGTGAACGGCTTTCAAATTAAAGAAGCGTTGAAATTGGAAAAGAAAATTGTTAATATTAATAATACAGATGGGGAGAAAGGGGAACTATCTGAAGATGATTCAAAAGGAGGTGCAAATATGACAGAAGAAGAAACAAAAGTTGATGCTCCTAAAGAAGAAGTGAAGGATGAAGCAGAAGCTCCTGTAGAAGAACCTGTAGCTGAAGAAAGTTCTAAGATGAAAGCGTTAGATGAAAAATTTAATGCAATTCAAATTCAACTTAAAGAAATGGAAATTAAGCAAGCAGAAGAAAAGCTGAAAACAATGAAAGAAGATGCTGAAGCAGAAGTAGCTGAACCTAAAGCTGAAGAGCCTAAAGCTGAAGAACCTGCTGATGAGACAAAAGGAGAAGTAGGAGAACCTGCAGAAGAAGAAAGTGCTGCTGAGGAAGGATACGCTTTAGAGAGAGCAGAAAACGGACGAGGATTTTCACTTTATAAGGATTATCAGAAGGAAGGTTCAGATTCAAAACTTAAAAGGTTAGTGAGATAATAAACTCACATTTTATTTTTATTTTTTTTAAATTATTATCACAATCATGCTTAAAAAGGAGGAAAAAATATGCCAGCAAATACATACGGATATCAACCAATTTATGACGGTGGAGCACCACGAGTTATAACTGGGTACGCAAAAGAAGCTGTTAGTGGAGGATGGTTCTTAGGAGCATCAGGCGCAGCAGGAGTTGTGGCAAGTGGAATTGATAGTTTTGCAACGACAGATGTGGGATTATTCCATACAACTGGAAGTGGAAATTTTGTAGGTGTAGCTTTACATAATGCAGCATCAGGAGCACCAGTAAGTTTAGCTACAAGAGGAACATTCTTAGTTGAAGTTAGTGGAACAGTTGTAGTTGAAGCAGGACAGTTAGTAGGATGTAACAATGATGATGAAGTTATTTACATTGGTTCACACGTTTTAGGATACTCAAGTGCGATTAATCAGATTGGAAGGACATTTACTTGCGGAAGTAATGATGAGTTTGTAGTATTGGATGTACACGGTTAAAATGGAAAAATTAAAAGCAGTGCACGAATTATTACAAACAGGATTAGGAACTGAAGGTCAGTTGTTAATTCCAAGAAAGATTTACGACACATTAATAGATGAAGTTGATAAAAACTTAATACCAAGAAGTGAAGCAGCAATTTATTTTGGTACAGGTGACATTCCAGGAAGTAGTATTGACGTTGACTTAGTAACACCTAATAAGATGGATGTTAGAGTGGTTGGAGAAGGTTCGCAAGTTCCTATTGACCAGACACAATATACATCTGACAATCTTAAGCCAGTGAAATATGGAGTAAGTATCAGGATTACTAAGGAGATGTTAGAAGACGGAAAGTGGAATTTACTTGACCATAATGTAAGGGTTGCGGGTAAGAGAATGGCTGAGAATGAGACAAGTCTTATTCTTTCTAATGGATTAGACCAAGCAAATAGTACAGTAGCAGGCGGAGCAGCAATTACGATTGCAAACATCGCACGGGCTATGCAATACTTGGATGATGAAGACTATACACCAACTACAATATTTGTAGGAATGGAAGTATTGAATGATTTAAGAAACATTGATACTTTTGTTGAAGCAAATAAGGTTGGAAATAGAGATATGTTAGAAAGAGGATTTTTAGGAACAATCTTTGGATTGAATGTTCTGAAATTTTCAACTAATGCAGCACCATCAACAACTTACAGTAAGTACGCCTATGTGACTGATAGAATGCACGCTTATATGATAGCAGAAAAGCGACCAGTTACAGTAGAAAACTTTGAGTTGCCAGTTTATGAAATGAGTGCAGCCAACATTACTCAGCGGATTGTGGTAAGTGAGTTAAGAACAAAAGCGATTTGTAAAATTACAACATCGTAGTTGTTCAGTTTAATTTATTTTTTTTATTTTTTAGATTTTTCAGTAGAAGGAGACAAACATAAATGTTAATAGAAACAAAAGGAGGTCAAAATAAATGACAACAGGAAGTACAGTATTAGGTACAGTTCAAGGTATGGCTAATGGAATGGGAGCTGGTTCAGGAGGAACAGACATTGGTAAAATAACGAATGTATTAGGAGACCCTAACGGAGTTGTGACTGGAGTACCATTATCAGGAGTAGCTTGGGATGGAGAGAATAGTCAACACTATATGTTTTTAACTGCTAATGATACTTGGGTTAAATTAGGTTCAATAGCATAAAATGGCAGGTTTAAATAGTACAGTTGACGGGATGGGGTTTGAAGAAGTTAATCAGTTACCTGACGGTAGAAGTAGTGGAACTAATATAGTTTATGGTTTTCATATAAGTGGTTTAACAATAGTCTATATTTAATTTATTATTAATTAAAATGGTATTCAATACGGTAGGAAGCATAGCGACACATATATCTAGCAAGATGTTTTTGCCTGTAGGAGTAAGTGGAGGATTAGTTGATACAGTAGATTTACAACGAATTAAAGTTCAAAATTATATTGGCGAGACTATTCCTTCAACTGCTATACCAGAAGCATACCAAGACATTATAACAGATTTTTCTAAAGCCGATGCACTAGAAGAAGCATTCATGTGGTCGTCTACAGTAGCAATAAGTGGAGGCGAAGTATTAATATCAGACTCTAGCAGTGTATCAAGTGTAGGAGGAATGCATTTAGGAGATTTTAATGTTAGTAGTAAAGGAAGTACAGAGACAACAGTGATAAATTTCTTGTCTAATCTATCAAAAGAAACGCCAGTAATTTTAAGAAAGACTGCACAAGCATCATTGGAGAACTTAGGTCAAAGTTTAAATTTTTATAAATCAAACGGATAATGAAACTTACACAAAAGAACTTTGATATGTTTTGCGAGGCACTTAATCATCGAATGACAAGGGTGGAAGAATCAGTTAAATTATTAAGAAACGATGTTAAGTGGATTAAACACCTTGGCTATTATTTAGCAGCAATAATTAGTATTGCAATAGGTAAACTCATATTCATAGGAGGATAAAAAATTGGAATTAAGATATATTGGAAGACATAAACCAAAAGGAATGATTATCAATGTAGAAGATAGTGAAGTAAAACATCTTCTTAATAGTGGGGATTATGAACGGATTACATTCATAAAACCAGTTGAGCTAGTCGAAGAGGAGGAAGAAATTGTGACTCCAGATAAGACTTGGACTGAGATGGAGATTTATGATTGGATTCAAAATAATAATATTCCCGTAGGATATAAGCCAGCAAGTGATACAAAAAAGTTTATTCTGAAAGAACTTATTAAAGGAGGGTATATTTAGTTATGACTAATATTGGAAGTTATTTTAAAGACGCCTTTGCTGAGACAGTAAAGTATGGACAACAAGTTAGGTTCAAATATTATGATACATCTTTCGGTGCTGGTAGTTATTATAATGATGATGCTACTCTAACTTATTCTGGAACAACTTGGGAAAGTGGTGTGGTTCAGCCTCTTGATAAATCACAAGGCAGTAGCGAAGCTATGCTAGTTCAACAAGGACAATTATTAACTGATGATAGCAAAGTGTATATAGCAGGTGCTGTCCAAACTTCTGGTACTATGAAAATTGGTCTTGGTAGTCCTCCTTCTGCAGAATATTTCGTTATAGAGAATGGGGTTATTGATTGGACGATAAATGCTGAATCTATATACAAAAAAATATATATTAGGCAATTAACTACAGGAAGTTTAATCGGGGAAACATAATATTTATAAAGTTTATTCTCTTATCATACTCATGCCACAAAAAGGATATAAACAAACAGAAGAACATAAAAGAAAAATAGGTATTTTAAATTCTATTTCTTTAAAAGGACATAAATGTAGTAAAAAACAATTAAATGCTTTGAAGGAAGGAAGGATATTAAGTCATACAAAAGAATCATATATTAAAATGGTAAAAACAAGAAGAAAGAGAAATACTTATGGACACTCAAAAGAAACAATAGAAAAAATAAAAAAAGGTATAAGTAAATATTTTCCAAATGGAAGACCGACAAATTCTGGATGTTTTAAAGAAGGACAAAAAGCTTGGAATAAAGGGAAAGAAGCATTATGGTTAAAGAAAGAAAAAAATGTTAATTGGAAAGGTGGTAAAAATCAATGGTATCATAAACAAGCAAGAAAAATAATGGAAAAAAATATAAAAAGAAAATTATCTTCAGAAGAGATTGTTCATCATATAGATGGAGATTGGAAGAATAATAAATTGAATAATTTAAAAATTGTTAGTAGTTCAGAACATATTAGAATACATAATCCAATTAAATTTAGATGGGGGGATAAGAATGGTTAATGTAAAAGGAACATCTGGAAAATCTATCAGCGTTCAAATGACTGGCGTTGGTGAAGTTGTTAGAAGGATGAATGCAGGGAACCAAAAAATAACTAATAATATTGAGGCAGAAGTTGTTAGGATGGGGGCTTTTATTGAGGATGAGGTAAAAGAAAGTTTGGCTGGAAATAGGGCTGAGCATCAAAGTGTAGATACTGGAACTTTAATTAAAAGTATTAAAGCGAAGAAAGTTGGCAATATGAGAATGATGATTGCACCAGAAAGAAAATCATATTCAGGCGCTAAGACAACGACAGAAGATACTGCTGCATTTATGGAATATAGTAAAGATATCGTTGGTGGTCCACGGGCACACTTCAAACATACTGAAAAAAGAAATGCACATAAAATTCAAAAAGAGATAGAAAAAGAGGTAAAAAAGGGCGTGACTTGGATAAATAGGTAATTTTTAAGCGTTTTAAGGGGCATATAGGGTGTTTTTATATGCCATTAAGGGTTTTGTATTAGATTGAATAATTCTATAAATAGGGCAAAACCAAAAGGTTTATATAGTTATAATTATATATAATTATAGAGTAAATAAAAGGATAAAACCTTAAAAAAACAAACAAACAAAAATGAAAACAAAAACAAACGAACAAAAAACAGTAATAAGAAAGTTAGCAAGTGGTTACCAGAAAAATAAGATAAATTTAACTTTGGATAATGCAGAGTTAAATGAAGTTAGTTATGCAGTGAAAAAAATGCCTCATAACCAATTAAGAAGTTATCTAGAATTTAAAATAAATGAAGCGTATGGGAAACAATAAAATGGAATGGAAAAAAACTTGGTTTAACAGATGGAAAAGAAGTGATGGTAAAACAATCCATTTCGTTGAAGTTAATCCAACAGCTATGGAAAAGGATTTTGGAAAGCGTTACAAGTATATCTTATATACAGACGAAAATCTTGATGAAACATGGGATTATTTCCTAACAAAAAAAGAGATGATGGCAAAAATAAATATGGAAACAATAAAATGAAAAATAAAATAACTAAAGAACAATTTCAAGCATATGAAAATGTAAGAGTAAGTGGTCTTACTAATATGTGTAACATTACAAATGTTGGAATGTTGTCAGGGCTAGATAGAGAAACGATTCTTTGTATTATGAAGAATTATGAAGAACTAATGACAGATTTTGAGATTGAAGATAAGGATGTAGATTTTGATGAAGAGGAGGATTTAGAATGACAAGCGAACAAATAACAGGGGAATTTTTTAAGCGAAGGTTTCCCGAAAAAGACATTGAGTTTGAAAAGAAATGTGGATATTTTGGAGAATGGGTAAGTAGATTTGAAAGTGGAAGTCCAGAATGTCATATGGATAGTATCAGTTTGAAAGTTTGGAAAGCTATGCAGGAGGAAAAACAGAATGAAGATAATTAAAAAAATAGTAAAGGTTGGAGTAGATTCGTTGATGATAGTTTTGCCTAAAGAAGCTTGTAAGAAGATGAAATTGAAGCAAGGGGATTATGCTGAGATAAATTTTAAGAAGGTGGAACAATGATATTTATTTTATGCTTAGAGGGAAGAAATTGCAAGGAGGTGGAATATTATGAAGATTGAAATGATGATAGCAATAGTTGCAATTATAGTAGCTGTGGCATCTTTAGGATATGTTGTAACATTAGACAATGATGTTAATTTCTATTCAGATGCTTCTGATGACAATGAATATGAAATTGCAAAGATGAAGATGTTAGTTGGTGAGTTAGAAGATAAGGTTGATGCAATAAAAATTCCAGATGTTGAAGTTACTAAAGACGATTTAGATGAATTAGAAGATTATTTGGAAGGCAAGATTGATGATGTTGAAGGCGAAGACGGAGAAGATGGAACTGATGGGAAGACATGGATTGATATGACTGAACACGAATATAATTGTTTTGTAGTTAAATACAATTACAATGACTATGATGATACAATGAGCTGTTTAAAACAATAGATTTTCTTTAATTCTTACTCTTTTTTTATTTTTTCTTTTTATTATATAATTTATAACTAATAGTTTTTAAACATTAAGCGTTTAGTATTAATAAGGTTCAAGCGAGAATCTTAAAATACTACCAAGCGAGGTGACATAATGACAATTACAAACGTAAACAGTGCAACATTCTTAGCAGATACAGTAAACTTACTAAGGAACGATTTATCTATAAATATTACAGACCCTATTGTTACAACTAGAAGTGCTAGTAGCAAGTTTGTTATGACTTCATATCCAAAAAACAAAGTAGAATACCCTATGATTACAATTGTAGATGCAGGTATCTCTCAACAGCAAAGATTAGGGATGCAAAGCGAAAGCACATCATTAACTATTCCAGTTGAAATAAGAATATGGGCTAGAAATGTTGTTGAACGTGATGAATTATTTGGTGCTGTATATGATTGGCTACGAACTAATCAGTTTGGTGGCTCAACTGCCTTTGTAGATGCGAATTTACATGATTTTACAATGACCTCAGCAGTTAATGTTAATGATGAACAAACAAAATCTAAAGTCATGGAGGTGCAGTTTTTATTCATCTGCCAATAATCATGTTCATAAATAAAAATCAAAAGGAGGTTAAGAAATTAAATGGGATATAAATTTCTCGCAGACCAGAATCAGTTAGCTTTTACTTATGAAAGTGGAACTTATGCAAATTCAAGTGGTACTAGACAGTGGATTGGATTAGTTCAAGACCATACTCCAGATGAAGGAGCAGGCGTTGTTCAAATCAGATATCAAGGAAGTACAAACAGAAATGTAGATGCTTTTGCAGATGGACCATTGGATTATACAGGGACATTTACTTACTATCCACAAGATTGGAAATTCTTAGGATTTGCTATTGGAAGTACATCAGATACTGCAGCAGCAGGAAGTCATGTTATTACTGAAAGTAATAGTGATGATGCAAACTATGCAATTAACACTCAATCATTAAGCAGTTTCGGATTAGAAGACAGTAAGAAAACGCCAACAGCAGGAAGTAATTTCATTCGAACATTCAAAGGATGTTTAGTAGATTCATACGATATTACATTGAGTGAAGGT
>Ga0075122_10003049_pt1 | contig 10728 bp, 11 predicted proteins | sample AntAceMetag02UKB_FD_69790 | JGI IMG/M metagenome (GOLD analysis project Ga0075122, IMG submission 69790) | Saline lake microbial communities from Ace Lake, Antarctica - Antarctic Ace Lake Metagenome 02UKB | ecosystem: Environmental > Aquatic > Non-marine Saline and Alkaline > Saline | place...
ATAAATGTTGAAGATTTTTTCTGGTTATTGGATTGGCTGAGAAATATCTCCTGGAAAGGAGACGAGAAAACAGGAAAGATGGTTTTACCCTACTCAAAATCTGTTAGAGATAAATTTAAAGAGGCAAAGAGAGCCTTGGAGTTGTTGGGTGTTGAGCACACGGTTGTTTTAGATAATCTTGTATTAGACAATATGACAAGCAGAGCATTATTATTGAATCTTGGTTTGAAATACGATTCTGATTTTAAAGAAGAGATAAGGATATTTGTTGAAGAGAACAAAAATAAAAAAGATGTTTTAGACATTGTAAATGAACTTTCTAAATTTCAGATAAAAGATAAGGCAGGGGAATTTATTGGGGCGAGGATGGGGCGGCCTGAAAAGGCGAAGCTTAGAAAATTAACAGGAAGCCCAAGTGTATTGTTTCCAATTGGGGATCAGGGGGGGAGATTCAGAAGTGTTAATGAGGCTGTTGAGGTGGGGTTTATTAAAGCAGAGTTTCCAACTTATTTTTGCGAGGATTGTGAAAGAGAGACAATTTACAAACAATGTGAAGTTTGTAAGAAGAAGGCAAAAAAGAGATTTTATTGTCGTGAATGTGGGTTTTTAGATAGGAAGTGTCAAGAACATTTTTCTCAGCCATACAGAAATCAAAAGATTGATTCTAAATATTATTTTGAAAAGGCTACTGAACTTTTAGACTACAAGTTTGGCGAGGTTCCCATTTTAATTAAGGGTGTTAGGGGTACGACTTCTGAAGGGCATGACTTTGAAAATATGGCCAAGGGTATCTTGAGATCTAAATATGGTTTGTGTGTAAACAAGGACGGCACTGTGAGATATGATGCTACAGAAATCCCGGTCACCCATTTTAAGCCTATTGAGGTCGGAACTTCAGTTGAAAAGCTAAGAGAAATGGGCTATGTGCGAGATATTCATGGAAATGAGTTAATAGAAGAAAACCAGATTTTGATGCTGATGCCTCATGATGTTATTTTGCCTGCTTGCCCAGAAAGCCCTGACGAAAGAGCTGATGATGTGTTTTTGAATATCACAAAATTTATAGACGAGGAATTAGAGAGGTTCTATAAATTGCCTAAATATTATAACCTTAAATCAAAAGAAGATTTAGTTGGGCATTTGGTTGCTTGTATGGCCCCCCATAATTGTGCAGGGGTTGTTGGAAGGATAGTTGGGTTTACAAAAATGCAGGGGCTTGTTGCAAGCCCGTTTATGCATGCTGCAATGAGGCGAGATTGCGATGGTGATGAGGCTGCTGTTATGATGTTGCTTGACGTGTTATTGAATTTTTCAAGAAAGTTTTTACCGTCTCATCGGGGCGGGACTCAAGATGCCCCATTAGTTCTAAATGCCCATATTCGGCCAGGAGAAGTGGATGATCAGATTTTAGATTTTGAAACTTGCTCTGAATATCCTTTAGAATTATACGAACTTGCTGAACAGAAGGAACATTCTTCTGAAGTTAACATTGAAACTGTGAAGACTTTGTTAAAGGAGGGAAAAGATCCGTTTATGAATATGGGTTTTACACATGATACTCATGATTTTAATTCTGGTGTTTTTAATTCTTCTTATAAGGTTTTACCTACGATGAAAGAGAAAGTTGACAAGCAGATGGAGTTGGTGGGAAAGATTCGCGCTGTTGATACTTCGGATGTTGCAAGGCTAATAATAGAGAGGCATTTTATTAGGGATATTCGTGGTAATTTGAGAAAGTTTTCACACCAGCAGTTTAGATGTGTGAAGTGTAATGAGAAATTTAGAAGGCCCCCGATGGCGGGGATTTGTACAAAATGCGGGGGGAAAATTATTTTTACCATTTCAGAAGGAAGCATAAAAAAATATCTAGAACCTGCTATTAAATTAGCAGATGATTATAATATCCCCGAGTATACAAAGCAATCATTAGAACTTGCCAAGCTTTACATTGAGAGTATTTTTGGGAGGGATTTGGATAGGCAAGTTGAGTTAAAGAAGTGGTTTTAGGAATGTTTATATTCTCTGACTTTGTTGATATTGGGTGGAGTTTTTGAAAAAGAAACAGAAGGTCAGACTCACAGAGGGGGAGGAGTTAATAGAAGAATATCTCGATGAAGAAGATATTAAGGCCATTCCACAAAAAGAAATTACTAACTTAACTGGAGATAATTGTTCAAAGAGAGTTGCAGACTTTTATCTTCAAGATTATAAGATTTATATCGAATTTCTTGGGAAGTGGAATAAGCCCAAAAAACAAGAAGAATATAGAAAGAAAATGAGGATATACCGCGAGAATAGTATTCCTTGTGTCTATCTCTTTCCCGATAATCTTGGAACTCTGGATTTTATTCTTAAGAGAAGAATAAAGAAAGAATTGCAGAAGAATTCTGGATTTCCTAACAATCTTAAATGGCAATTATTCAAGTGGAACTGGAAGATTCTTGTAGAAAAACTAGGATTAGCTCCTATCATATTGATATTCCTTATCTTTTATATTGATATTGTTTTATTTAGGGTTTTATTTGGGTTATTAGTTTTGAATACTGTTTATTATTCATTAAAAGATTCTTTCTTCAAAAAGATAGATTAGATTAAGAGTTTTGATTTCTATCAAAGATTAAAAGAAGGGCAAATAATAAAGAATTGTTGGAATAAGTAAAGCACCCATTAGAAAACCCCTCCGGATTCCAGCATAAATACAAGTTAGTCCGAGGATTGTTGAAACTGTAAGGATGTATAAGCCGAGAAAACCAGAAATCAGTGTTGTGATTATTATTAGGAGAAATAAAACAATAAAAGAGATTTTTGTGTAGTTTATTTTATGAATTATTCTTGCAAAAAGTTTTGAGAGATTTATTGTTAAAAAAGAAGCTATCATTGCTGTGATGACAATTGTGATGAAGATGTAGATTAGAACTGGTTGTGTAAGTTGCATTATTTGAGAAATTGCAGAGGCTGCTCCGGTTCTTTTTTTGTCTATTAAATACAATGTGAAAAAAGAAACTGCTAAGACAAGTGTGTTAATGCTTCCGAGTAAAATTAAAAATTGTTTTGTTTTTATTTTTTTAACTATTTGCGATCCGATGATTGCTGCTTGTGCTGAACCAAGCCCTGGGAGAAAAGAACAAATTGGAGATACGATTGTCGTAGCTAGTAGTGGTTTGTATAAATCTTTTATTTTGATTTTTAGTTTGGATATTTTTTGTTCTGGGATTTTTGTTCTTGTTGAAATTGAATATATTATTGTCGATGTCCCAAAAAGCCCTGTTAACAAAGGAAGTAATGGTTGCGACATGTTGAGATTTAAGACAGATAAGCCGAGAAAACCAGATAAAAGAAAAATAATTATCGCCCAAATTACAGAATGTTTTTCTTTTGAAATTAGAAAGATTGAAATCCAAATAAGAAAGAACGACATCATTTGCTGGATAAATCCGTCTAGCGCAGGAATTAATAGTGAAAAAATTGGAACAATGATAAATAAGAGGAGGATTGCAGATGCAGAACCAATTAAAGTTAAAAGGACTGCTTCGTGTGCTTTGCCTTTAAGTAAAAATTTGTGTCCAGGCATTACACTTAGAACGGTGTCTTCGTCCGGTGCTCCAAGATAGATTGATGGGATAAAATCCACAAAAGTGTGTGTAAGGGACATAGCTACAATGAATAAGATAAGTGAAATTGGAGAAAAAAAGTTTAATAAAAATAGTGAGGAAGATAAAAGTAAAACAGCGACGAGATTTGTGTGTATGCCTGGGATGAGGCCTGTGATTGTTCCGAAGGTTATGCCCAGGATTATGGCGAGGATTATTTCGAGCATTTTATTTTATCAACTAGAACTTGTTTTTGATTCTGATAAATTTCTTGAGTTCCATAAACTTTTATGAATTGACCTTGGGTGAGTTTTATTTTGTCAAAGAGAATAAATTTTGTTTCGTTTATTTTTTCTAGTGTGAAAACTGTTCTGTCTTCATAAATTTCAATTGAAGAGATTTTCCCTTGGGTTATGGGGGGTTGGGTTTGGGCGATTATAACTAAAGTGAAGATTCCTATTATTGAAATGATTAAAAATATTTTTACCTTGTTCATTTGACTTGCAATTCAATTATATCTTTATCTTTTAAAACATGGTGAAGACCAACACCTTGGCCTTGGAATTTTGCACTTGGGCCCCAGATTTTAATAAGTTTGATTTTTCTTGACAGACCTTTTAGAATTTTTTCTGCTGCGTTTTTTGTTGTTGAATCTTTTTTTAGAATCATGGGTTCTTTTGAAGCGGGCTTTCTTGGTTCTTTTGTATATATCCTTATAATAGGAAAGGTTTCAAAGATTTTCTTTTTTAATGTTTCAATTTCTTTTTCATTTGTTTTAGAAGAAAAGAGTAGAAAGTCGTATTTGTATTTGGATTTTAATGTTGCTTGGATTTTTCTTTTTTCTTTTTCTGATAATTTATCTGTCTTATTATATAATATGATTAGTTTGGCATTTGTTTTGGGTATGTGGCTTAGAGACTCTTTGATTTTTTCTCGGTTGTCTATAACAAGGAGAATAGTGTCTGTTGAGTATAATAGTGACTTGTCATTGTTTGGGAAGGGGGGGCAGTCTATGGTTTGGATTTTTATGTCTTCAAAGTTTGTTGAGCCAAGAACTTCTTGAAATGTTGTGAATCCATGTTCAGATATTGGAGAATTTTGATTTGTTAATATATTAAATATTGTCGACTTTCCGGTATTTGGCATACCACAAATACAAAATTGCATATCTGCTTTTCTTATTCCTTGTTTTGAACCCTTGCCAGATTTTTTTGATTTTTCTAAACTTGCTTTTAATTTCTTATGTCTTGTTTTTAGTTGTGCAAGCATTTTTTCGGCACCCTTATGTTTTGGGCATTCTTTAATCATGATTTCAAGACAAGAGATTTTTTCTTCTGGTGTTGTTGCTAGTAAGAAATCTTCTTCTGCTCTTTTATAGAATGGTGATTGGTTTGTTGATGCCATGGTATTATTTATTCTTTCTAGTTTTTAATATTTTGTAAAACACAGAAATATTTAAATAGTGTTTAGTGTGTTAATAATCATGCAAAAAAAGAGCTTGGTGATTTTAGTTTCTATTTTATTATTGGTGATGCCGTTGGTGGTGGGTGCAATCACAGACGATTGTAGTTATCAAACAACAGATTGTAATCCTTGTGCTGGAAAACAAGATGCTGATTGCAGTAGAGGGAGTATTCAGATAGGTAGCTCGACTTCTTTGTGTTCTGATAATAATGTGTATTCTTATTCTATTTCATATAAATTAGGGACTAACTCAAGAGGATATGCTTGTAGATATGATTGTGTTGCAACTAATAAAAAACTTATTCAGGATTGTAATGTTCAGCCAGAACCAGTGATACCGACTTGCACTAGCTTTACATATTCTACTTGGTCTGTTTGTGATTCTTCTGGGACTCAAATAAGAACAGTAACTTCTTCTTCTCCAAATGGATGTACTGGGGGAGTAGGGTATTAAGTCAGAGTTGTACTTTACCAGAACCAACACCCGAGCCAATTCCAGAACCAGAAGCAAATTGTACAGATAGCGACGGTGGTTTGAATTATTATGTTAAGGGAATTTGTGAGGACTCTTTTGGGGCTATTGGAGAAGACGAGTGTATAGGCGAGAGGTTAAGTGAAAGATATTGTACTTCAAATCCTGACTGCTTTAGTAAAACTATTACTTGTCCAAACGGTTGTGTTGACGGGGCTTGTATAAATGCAACAGAACCAGAAGCAAATGCGACTTGTATAGATAGTGATGGCGGTTTGAATTATTTTGTTAAGGGAAGTGTTAATGAAACAGGTAGGACATATTCTTTAGATGATTATTGTAATGGTGCGAAGTTAATTGAAACATATTGTGCCCAAACACCCAAGTATGAGTCTTATACCCGAAGGGAGGAGTATAATTGTCCAGATGGTTGTGTTGACGGTGCATGTGTTGGGGTTGATGACATTTCGATTCAATCTTGTCAAGACGCAAGCTCTTTGATAACGAGCCCGAGACACCTTATGATTGAAAACCTATTTTGGGAACTTGTGTATAATCATACTTATGTGGATAGCTATGACTCAACTAGGAATTCTTATGCTTCTTGGAGATATTCAAATTCTAATAATTATGGTTCTGAATACAGTTATGCTGATGTAAGTGTTGCAGAGCTCACAGATGAACAACAAGTTGAAGAGCATTTAAAATGGGCATTAGAATCTCAGTTATGTGATAAAGAAAGAGTATATTCAAAAGATAGAGATGAAGAAGATTATGAGACTGTTTATTTGTGCAAGAACTTATGGAGAATTGCAAATGAGGCACAGAACACTCCGCAGCGAGATGCTTGGAGTTATCAGAATGATGTAGTTGCTATTTGGTTTAATGGTAATAACTTCTTTAGTATGGAGTTCTCTACAAATAATTATAATGATTGTATTGATTCTGAATCTTGTCAAAGAAGAGAGCAAGAAACACAACGGAGAAGACAGGAAGATTTAATCGAGGCATTTGATAGGATGAGAGATAATGGGGCTGAGTGGGTTGGAAATGGAAATCTAGACTATCGTCAGAGACAGTTTGTGAATGCATTTTTACAAGGTTGTGGTTCTGATATTGAAGGTCCTGAAGGTTACCTTGGGTCTTGGGCTTGTAAGTTAGAACCAGCTGTTTGTCCACCACATGGACAACAAACAGAAATATGCACAAGATGGAATGAGAACTTAAATGAAAGAGAAAAAAGAGAAATGACCTTAGACTGCTCTCCTGGAATCTGTTCTGGATGTTATGTTCCTAAATGGTTCGGAAGTATTGGTGACAATAAATGTATCCCCTATGGTTTTAGATTTGAACACGCATTTGATTCTTTTGATGAAGCATTTTACAATGAGGAATATGATGAGATTGTTGTTTCTGACTTTAATGATGATTTTCGTGATGGTATGCTTCGGGTGGAGGTTACTGGAGAAGATAGTCTGAGTGTATATTTTAATAAGGTCAAATTTGAAGCTGGAATAGAAGAGTCAGTATATTCTATCTCAATTTCTCCTGATGAAGTTTCTGGTGATTATGATATCTATCGAATTTCTTCAGGAGATAAGGCCAATATTACATTTAAAGAATTTGCTGGTGCAAATGAAGAAAAGCTTTCAATTGCGTTGGGTGATATAGAATATGATTCTGAAGAGCCAAATGCTAGTGTGGTTTCTATAATCGTTGGATTCTCTGGTACAAGAAATCGACCATTAACTATGAATGCTTATTGTGATATTAATGGAAGAGTTAAAGAACAGAAAACACAACCTTGGGAATCCTGTCAGAATAATTATGAGTGCGAAAGCAATTTGTGTTCATATGGTGAATGTGTTGATCTGAAAGGTATTGCTGATCAGGCAAATCAGGTAAAGGTATTTTTCGTAAGGATTCTATGCAGGATAGGGAATATGTTTGATGATGAAGACTATGCTCAGTGTGTTAATAATAATTTGGGGTTGATTGAAACCAGTAGTTCTTCTGGTGGCGGTTCTTCTGGTGGCGGTTCTTCTGCTTAGTTAACCTTTTAATCTCTTTTTTTCTTGATGTTTTATGAAACTAGCTGTATTATTTAGTGGAGGGAAAGATAGTATTTATGCGGCTTGGCTGGTGAAGAAACACAGGCATGAAATTTCTTGTTTGGTCTCTATTTGGAGTGAGAACAAGGACAGTTTTATGTTTCATACGCCTCGAATTGAGATGACAAAGAAGCAGGCAGAGTTAATGAAGATTCCTTTGATTGTTCAGAAGACAAAAGGAAAAAAGGAAATTGAATTGAAAGATTTGGAAAAAGCAATTAAGAAAGCTGTTTCTGAATTTAAAATTGAGGGTGTTGTGACTGGGGCTGTTGAAAGTGTTTATCAATCGACAAGAATTCAGAAGATTTGTAATAAACTTAAGATAGAATGTTTCAATCCATTATGGCAGAAAAATCAAATAGAGTTGCTTAATGATTTGTTAAAAGAAAATTTTGAAGTTGTTATCTCTTCTGTAGCTGCACACCCTCTTGATGAAAAGTGGATTGGGAGAAAGATTGATGGGAATTTTATTAAAGATGTTGAAAAGCTAAAAGAAAAATGGGGGATAAATCCGGCGGGGGAGGGTGGGGAGTTTGAATCTTTGGTTTTAGATTGTCCTTTGTTTTCGAAGGGGTTGAGGATAAAATGAAAGAATTGTTAGTTGTAAGTGTTTGTAAGGAGAAGCTTCATGAACTAGAATTTGTTGATCCAGTAACAGATATTTTGCAAGGGGCTGATATAAATTTTTTTGTTAGACATTATTCAAAAATTAAAAAAGAAGACTTAATTCACTCGAACAAGATAATTATCTGTGGAACTTCTTTGCAAGATAACAACTTTGTCGAGGATATAAAGAGTTTTGGTTGGTTGAAAAGTTTCAAGAAACCTGTTTTAGGAATTTGTGCTGGTATGCAGATTTTGGGTTTAATCTTTGGAGGTAAAATAGATGATAAGGGAGAGGTTGGGTTTTACTTTGAGAATTTTAAAAAAGAGTTTTTAGGTTTAAATGGAAAAAAGGAAGTTTATCATTTACATAATCGTTATGTCTCTGGGTGGGGGCGGGATTGGGAAGTTTTTGCAGAGGGAAATGAAATTGTTCAGGCAGTTAAGCATAGGGAAAAAGATTTATATGGTGTTTTGTTTCATCCAGAGGTTAGAAATAAAAAAACAATCTTGGAGTTTGTGAAAGAGTAATTATTTTAGTCTTAGATACTTAGCAATTAATAAATAGACTGGCCCAGCTAAAATATAAAAGAATTTCATCCCTCCTTCAGCATGCATTAAATCTAAGCCAAATAAACCTGCATAGTTTGAACTAAGACGGATATTAAGAAAACGGTAGAAAATATATTCAAGCGAGAGAAGCAGGGCCCAATAAATTATTGTTGTAATCAAAATTTTATTTTTTACGTTTATTCTTTGATGGATTTCTCTGAGAAAAACCAAGCCAAATGTCCAGGAAATTAATGGAAAAAGGTTGATTTTCCCAATGAAGATATTAAATGTTGTGTATTGGTAGTTGTAGTAAGAGGTAATAATTAAAGCGAATAATAGTGCTAGCAATACTTCTCGGCCTACTTTTTCTCTCCAGACGATATAGGCTTCTAGTAGGAGAATGCTAAATAAGATGGCTAAAAATAGGTTTAAATCTAGGATGAAAAGAGCGAGAGAGAACAGGATTACGGAGGTTAGAGCTATCTTAGAAAACTTTTTCGTTCTTTTAAATTCTCTCTTCTTTTTCTTCATATAATTGACTGTTCGTGCAATTTAAATACTCTTTTGTTCTTTATAGAAAATGGATGAAATAACAAAAGTAAAATCAAAAAGAGAGTTTTCTCAGTTGCCAGACTCATTTGTGGAAGGAGTTCTTGAATTGAATAACTGGGATGTTAAAGAGACAAGAGCTTTTTTAAGAAAGTATGTTGGCGCTTTTTTGACAAATAAGGTTTGGAAATTAAATAACAAGGATATTCTTCATAATCATATGTCGTCGACAAATAGGAATTACAATTCTTTTTATAGGATTTTATTTGGCGAAGAGGAATTTAAGGGGGTGGTGGATTTGGGGTGTGGTGTTAATGGTTTTTCCTATTCTTATTTGCAAAAAGTTTTAGGGGATGTGGATTATGTTGGGGTGGAGGTTGTTGGGCAATTGGTTGATAAGACTAATGCGTATTTTAAGGAGGAGGGGTTTGAAAATGCTAAGTGTTATCAATGTAATCTGCTCGAATTAGAAAAAGTAATGGGACTAGAAAAAGAGGTTCCAAGTCCAAAAGTGATTTTAATGTTGCAAGTTATAGATGCCTTAGAATCTTTTGAAAGAAATTATTCAAAGAAGCTTTTGACAGCACTTAACGAGAATTTAGAAAAAGAGGATATGGTTGTTTTGACAATGTCTAGAAAATCTCTTTCAGGAAAAACAAAATTTCAAGTAAAAAGAAATTGGTTGAGAGATTTTATCGAAGAGAATTTTGATGTTGAAGAAGTTGTGATTAAGAATGAAAGTATTTTTAAACTTAGGAAAAGAAATTAATTTATGGAAATCAAAAGAAAAGTTATGAAGAATGGGTTGACTGTTTTATTTCAGAAGAGGGATGTACCAGTTACGACTGTAATGTTGGGGGTTAGGTATGGGGGTGGGTTGGATTCAGAAGAAGAGAAAGGAATGGCGCACTTTATTGAACACTTATGTTTTAAAGGAACAGAAAAAAGAAACACAAAAGAAATTGCAGAAGAAATTGAAAAATTGGGTGGCGATTTAAATGCATTTACACATGAAGAAGTTACGGCTTATCATTGTAAACTACCGAGTGAACATTTAAAGACAGCAATGGATGTATTGTTTGATATTTTCTTTAATCCGAAATTTCCTGAACAAGAAATAAAAAAAGAAGCTAATGTTATTTGTGAGGAAATAAATATTTACAAGGATAGTCCAAGAATGCATGTTTTGAATAAAATAAAAGAAAACCTTTATTCTGGTGCTTTTGGGATGAATTTAGCAGGAACAAAAAAGATTGTTTTGTCAATGACTCGTGAAAAGTTATTAAAAAAGCATAGAGAAACTTATGTGCCTGAAAATTCTATTTTATGTGTTGTTGGTAATAATAAGTTTGAAGAAGTGTTAAAACTCGCAGAGGAATTCTCAGTT
>Ga0075122_10003050_pt1 | contig 10726 bp, 8 predicted proteins | sample AntAceMetag02UKB_FD_69790 | JGI IMG/M metagenome (GOLD analysis project Ga0075122, IMG submission 69790) | Saline lake microbial communities from Ace Lake, Antarctica - Antarctic Ace Lake Metagenome 02UKB | ecosystem: Environmental > Aquatic > Non-marine Saline and Alkaline > Saline | place...
GGTACATCTTAACGTCCGATCTGAGAACCAGAGTGACATGCTCCTCCACAGCTTCACCGAATATCCCTATCCACACGCAGGTATTGAATACGGTACGACCAACTGGCATTCCGTAGCTGGCTACCATCTCGATTGCAGTTGGGAGATTTAAGTTTGCTAAAGTGTTTACCATAAGCTTATTTGCAATAAGTCCCTTGTCCTGTATGTTACTACCATCCCATACAACGAAAGCAGACTGCTCATTACCTGGATCTACTGCACATATTTTTTTCACAGGATACACACTCCTTTATACATCATCCAAGGTTCCGGTGTTCCGGCAAGAATGACAGGCTCTCTACCTACAAGGAAGGCTCCGATTGAATCGAAGGTAGTCAGACCTTTTTGAATTACTCCCGGCAGGGCCATGTCTATAATAAAAGGCCCATCCATAACCCCAGGCATGGAACTCATACGGCGGATGGAACTCATGCCCATACAGACTTGTCATATCCGAGGATGCCAGATTAAGCGATCCTACCACTATCTGAGAATCCCGAATATGTTTGGTTACGATCTTTGCTTTATCTAAGCAATCCCAATGGCTGAATAAACCGGCAAACTCTTTTTGTATTTGCTCTGCCACAGATAAAGAGATACGGTTTCCTACGATTGGAAACTTCTCTCGACCTGTCAACTTGCCGTCTGTGTCCATGTCCAGCTTTGCAAAACTAATAGATGATCCCATGCGCTTCCTCCTGTATTAAAAGTGTAGGTGTTTTATATTTATAATATACTATATAAAACTATTTGTCAATATAATAATATAGGTATTTTAAAGGGTATGGACTGCACCCGGGTGCACGACTGGTATGATAATAAGGATTGACAAATATTTTTATTTGGTATATTATAAGACAAACTAATTAAAAATAAGGAGGGGCGATGGCAAACTTATGTTCATGTAATCTGAAAGGAAGTATTGAAGTACCTTACAAGGGAGTAGTATCTCCGGTAGTCCTTATGGGGAACTGGCCTAATCTTGAAGAGGAACTGGAGGGAGTATCATTTCATGGGGAGTGGGCTGATCTTCTGAATACTGAATTGGAGCGCGCAGGATTAGTACCGGCGGAACTGCTTTACATAAATGCTATCCGATGTCATGTAGATAAAAAGTCACACAATAAAAAAGAGATAGCAGAAATCCTGGCATCCTGTAGGCGCAAGGTAACAACGGCAATCGAGTCAGTCAGGCCAGCCGTGATTGTCACTCTTGGCGGTGTTCCATTGTTACAGCTTACTGGGAGCGAGAAGGTAACGCCTGTTCGGGGAAAGTTTATATGGATGGAGGAATTTAACTGTTACGTGTTTCCTATATGGAGTCCCAAGTATATTCTGAAAGCCCCAAACAAAATTGAGGAACTGCGTGAGGACATAAAACAATTATCAAATTTTGTTCGGAATGATTACGAGATACCTAATGAATCTACCATTACGCACAAAGAGGTGGAGTCTATCAGGGAGTTCTTGGATTTAGAGGAAGAGAATAAATGTACCGCGATAGACACGGAGACACAAGGATTGTCGTGGTACGATCCAAACTCAATTATCATTTCCTATTCTTTATCGGTATCCAACACAGAGGGATGGAATGTTTTCTTACAGGAAGAGGTGCCGATAGATCAGGCTGACTATACCATTATCATAGAGCGTGGAGGCACAAAGAAAGAGCCTATCAAGATCGAGGTAGGGATAAAACGTGCAGACAATTACGATGCCAAGGTAGAGGAGCTGCGGGAGCTGTGCGGGAGAGAAGATATTAAAAAGTATTTTATGAACTATAAGTTTGATAAGCACCGGATTTATAATTTAGGAGTCACAGAAATAAACAATGTTCCGATTGACATAGCGGTAGCTGCCCATGTTCTTGACTCTGAACGATTCACAAATGCTACCCTCGGAGACATTTATAATAAGCTGACTCCGTATAAGACCCACCACAAAGACGACTTTTCTAAAGCAGAAAAATCAGACATGCTCCTCCAAGCTGCCACTCAGAGGGAACTCTTTAATAGGTACGCATGTATGGATGCGGTTGTTACCTTACGCGCCGCGCTAGAGATAATCAAACATCTTGAGAGAGATTACGATGCGATGCGGTATTTCATCAAGTTTGCGATGCCCGTTGAAACGGAATTGTTATTTGAGATTGAACGGAACGGTATCGAGATTGCCGAAGAAAAAATTCCAGAGATTGAGGCCGAATGCAAACAGAAGATACTCGAGTATGAGGCAGAGTTTAAAAAGTATTGTCCAGAGATGGTGCATGAACGACACGCAGAGAAATTCAAAATGACAAGGCGTATCATTATGTCTGAAGCCCTGTTCGCTTTCACGGATAAAGAAGGGGACACGCTGGACTTTGGTTTCGGTATTGATCCGTTGGGGTTATCCCGAAAGACCGGGCTGCCCGTAGTGGATAAGACAGTCCTTGAGAAATTGCTGGGAACCAGGAAGACCCCAGCGAAGGCAAAGAAACTGATACGGGCTTACAAAGAGTGGAGCGCATACACCACGATCATGACCCGGTACATCAACAACATAAAGAAGACAATGGTGGGCGGGGTGATATACCCATCTTACTCAATTACTTATACTACGTCCGGCCGCACCGGAGCCAGAAGGCCAAGCATCCAGAACTTCCCGAAACGTGGGCCCAGAGCTTCTCTTATTAGGGGTCTACTCAAAGCAGCAGAAGGTACGGAATTTATAGAGGCTGATTATGTAGCTTCGGAATTAAAGTTCGTTGCTCATGTATCAGGGGATCCTGTTATGAAGCAAGCCTTCATAGATAAAAAGGATATTCACATGCAGACAGGTATAAGAGTAAGTGGAGTAAAAAATTTAGCTGGTATGAGTAAGGATCAGCTTAAAAAAGTACGGCAGAGTGCCAAGGCTTGCATAGCCGAGGGGCAGTTAGTTCTTACGGATTTTGGGTTGGTTCCCATTGAAGAAGTTACTATTCATCATCGAGTGTGGGACGGCATTGATTTTGTGGTACATGAGGGGGTTATTTTTAAAGGGGTACAGGAGGTTATATCTTACGATGGACTTATTGCAACAGAAGATCATAAAGCGTGGACAAAAGAAGGACGGACGATTTCTCTCGGGGAACTTGCATCCTCTGTGGAGAGAGGAAGAATCATTATTAGCGGAGATGGGGAAATTCCCATTAGGATCATTGATTTTGACGGGGAAGATATTACAGAGAGGGAAGAAAAACGAAAAGCATACAGAATACCAATGCTCAGTATGCGATCAGTTACAACTGATATACCCTTCAAATATTCGTACGAGGAAAACAACTGGATGCAAGTGCCAAAAAAACAGGAAGTATCGCAACGATATAAGAGCAGATATTCTCGGGGACCGTTACGATGCTCTCTATCAAAGGTGTACGAATCCGAAATCAGATTATTACAGCCTGTATGGAGAACGTGGGATCAAATGTCTGTTCCAGAGCAGACAGCATTTTATAGAGTGGGCATTAGTGAATTTGCCACACAAGGATTACAAAGGAGTACAGATAGACAGAGAGAACAACAATGGGAATTACGAACCGGGAAATCTCCGATTAGTTACTCAGAGACAGAATTTATGCAATACTCGGAGGAATGTATACATACAATACCAAGGAATGAAAGTCCCTGTGGCTCATATATGGCATTTATTAAAGACAGAGTATCCAAAATTTCCGTTCGGCCCAAGACACACAGCCAGATTGCTAAGGAAAGGACTTTCGATCCAGCAAATTTTAGACAGGAGAAAAGGAAAGATTGGGCGAAAGTGTACGATATTGTCAATGCCGGACCAAGACATCGTTTCACTGTATCTAATATGCTAGTAGCTAATTGTAACTTTGGATTGATATACGGGATGGGCTTGAATGGATTTGTTAAGTATGCAGAGAATGATTACGGAGTGAAACTGTCCAAGAAACAGGCATCAGTTAAGATAGACAAGTTCTTTGGCCTGTACGCGAACCTGAAAGACTGGCATGTTAAAACAAGAAACTTCTTACGGCAACACGGGTACATAAGATCCATGTATGGAAGGAAGCGCACACTTGCCGGACTTTATTCAGCCGATGATTATATACGGAGCAAAGCGGAGAGAGTCGGGCTGAACTTTGAGATCCAAGGCCCGTCAAGCGACCACACTTTACTTGGAGGATTAAACATTGTTCGGGATCCTCGGTACAAGGAGCAGGGAATAAAGATCAGAGCCTTTATCCATGATGCCTTTATCTATCAGGTTCACGACAGGGAGCCAGCAATGCCGTTCATCAAGGAAGAGATGGAGCATGTAGACACCACCCCGTTAGGTGCTCACATTTCAGTCCCAATGGATATTGAAATGAGTGTCGGGGAAACATTATCAGAGATGGAAGACTTATAGAAAGGAGGTAGGGTTATGGTAGGATTAATAAAGCCAAGCAAAGGAGATCTTGCCAGAGTTTGTGGCAGTAATGAGGCTGCTATTTTTTTAATGCATTTATTTGAAAGGTCTTTTAGCGGAGAAACTGTTGACGGATGGCAACGTAGACCACAGAATTGTTTTTTTGAAGAGATGGGAATAATGACACGGAAAAGGATAGAGGCTGCTCGTAGAAAACTTAGGGATAGAAATTTTACTAAAGAAAAAATAGATTTTTATCCAAAGAAATTTTGTAACTGTTTGTATTATAAATTAAATCTTGATGCTGTTCGTAAAGGATTTATAAAAAATGGTCTTCAGTATGCTTTCTTAAGTTCGTCATATGATGAGCCTGCTATAATAATGGATTCAGTAGAAAACTTAAAAGATAATATTATAGAATTCCCAAGGAGAACTGGTAATGAGGAAGAATAAAAAACACGTAAAGAAAGCTGCAACATTGGGTGATCTTGGTAGAATATCAGGAGATGCTGATTCTGCAAATTTTATTAATAATTTATTATTTTTTTATTCAAAAACAAAAAATGGATGGATGTATAAAACAGCAAAAGATTTTGAAGAGATGGCAATATTTACTCGTAGACGCAGAGAAACAGCGAGAAAAACATTATTAAACAAAGGTTTTATAAAAGAAAAATATGGGATGGCAGGAACATTCCGTTGTATATATTTTAAACTTAATATTCAAACTATAAATAAGGCACTTTTAAGTATAGGATCCGATTTTCAATACCATATTCCATCATACGAAAAAAAACAAAAGTGCGAAAATAAGCATTCTACAAGTACAGAAGAACATACCTACAAGGAAGATTCGGTCGGTACGGATACGCCCAATGCATTGGTACGAGAAACGGATTCGGTCGGTACGGATACGCCAGACCTTACAGTTACTCCACAGTTACCCCTTACAAAAGAAAGTAGTAGTAGTAGAAATTTTCCTCCTGAGAAAGAGAAGCCAGGAGTTTCCCCTGGAATAGTAGAAGAAAGAATTATTGCGCAAAATGCACTTTCTGATTTTGAGGAATTATGTAGAAAGAAAGCTGGTAAATTAAGTCAGGTTGAATTGGATTCTTACGTTACGGAGTGGTTGGGGCTGTGTGCTATCCATGATTCTGATCTACATAATAAAATTATACATTGTTCCGAGGATGCTTTCAGGAAAAGTCTGAATGCCAAAGATCCGGACACATATAAATTTGGAGTGCATCGAAAGATATTCAGGCAAGAAGTATTAGGGGCGAAGGAGCGTACTACTTTCGATAGAACCACAGAGATTGAGATAGATGATACGGTTAGACGGATGAGCATTCCTATTGGTGAAATTAAAATTTCAGCAGAAGAGCAAAAGAGATTGGACATAGAAAGAGATCTTGAAGAACAACAGGAGATGTAGCCTATGAGATATGAGGATGTAGTTGAATTGCTACGGATGTTTGGTTGCGGAGAGATAGACGGTCATGCCACCGGGGAATGGGTCACAGCATCATGCCCTCTTACCAGCCATACGCATGCCAGTGGACAAGACGAGAATCCTTCTTTCGGAATCAGTGTAAACAATGAAGGACATTCTAATTATAATTGCTTCACATGTGGCTCCGGTTCTCTAATGGGATTGCTCCATAGAATGCATTGGTCCGTTGGTGTTTCCAAAGAGATACAGAATTTCTTTTCAGATCGGGAAATCTTTACAGGCAGGGTTATAGATTCAACCGTTTCTTATAAAGATATTTATACGCCACGCAAGGCAATCCTCAAAGACACTCCGCTTCCCTTGGAGTTTGTGAATAAGTATCCACGGCTGCAAGATATACAATGCCCTGAGTCGGCAGTTGTTTATCGGTGGCTTAGAGATGTTCGCGGTATAAGTAAAGTGGTAGCGGATAAGTATGAGCTTAGATTTTCTTTTCACGATCAGATTGTAATCTTTCCAATCATTCATAATGGTTTAGTTTATGAATTACATCCCCGACACATTCGGTATAAAACATTCTTCAGGTTGGCCCCAGACGACGAGGCTAGATACGGACTATCCAAAGGGTGGTTTGGTATGCAATTCCATAAGACAGGCCACAGCGTCCTTCTGGTGGAGGGAGAGATAGATGCTATGAGGATAGCGTCATTGGTTGGTTTGAATAATGTCTTAGCGTTATGTGGGGCTATGACGGAGGCGAAGTTTGATTTTGTATCGAATGCAGACGAGATGTATCTGGGGTTTGATTCGGATAAGGCCGGGGCGAGTTATTGTAAAAAGATTTTGAAGTGGCACCCGGGTGCCAAGATCATGCTTCTCGATTGGAGTATGTCAGGTAGAAACGATCCTGGTGCATTGGAGAGCTTGGATGAATTTATGCACGTATGGGGCGAACGCTTTGTCATGCACAGGAACCTGAGTGGGAAGGAGCCAGAGTACAGAGATAAATTTAAAAAGTAGCATTATTATATTGACAAATAGTTTTATATAGTATATTGTAAATATAAACATTTAAACGGAGGTAACATTTATGGAGTGGTACAAGAAAGGTTCAGACGGGGCGAAGGCAGCAAAGAGAGAGGACAAGCAGAGAGAGAAGAGTCGGGATCAACCACATAGGTTCTGGATTCCACCGGAGAAGACCGTTGCGATTACGTTTCTCGATACGGAGTTTTTCTTTTTCAAAGAACACAACTTGCACCTGAATGGTAATTGGAGAAATTGGGAAACTTCTTGTTTACCGGGCAATAAAATTTTTACGGACAAAGGTCCGAAGCTGATTGAAGATGTAGTTGTTGGGGATATTGTACTTACTCACAAGGGTAACTATCAAGAGGTTACGGCCACTCATGAGTATCCAACGGACAAAGATTCCGTAACGATACAGTGCGGTAAAATGTGTGTGCCTATGAGAGTTACGCATGACCATAAAGTTTTTTATGTCAAGCAGCCTGATACCGGGAGTGGTAGGATAGAACGGCATCGTAAGTTTTTAGATTCAGCGGAGCTTGTGGAAGGTACTGCGGATGGAGTTAAGGCAGGTGATTATATGTTTGTCCCTGCTCCCAAACAAACAGAGCAGGATGGTGTTATAACTCCCGATGAGGCGTGGCTTTTAGCACAATATGCTTCAGATGGAAGTAAGGAGGGAGGCACAACAAAAGATACTGGCATTTGTATTTCTGTCTCACCGCATAAGAAAAATGTAGCGGATAAGATTGTGCGTATTTTAACTGAGATCGGGTATTCCCCCAGGCTAGTAGAGCAACATAATGTATTTAGGGTATTTTGTCAGTCTCCTGATGGTGCCGCAATCTCAAAGAGATTTAAAGGCATGTGCGGTTCTAGGACTTTTGAGAAACAATTACCGGATGAAATTATGTTTGGCTCTTTGGATGTTGTTGATGCTGCCCTAACTGGTCTAGTAGACGGTGATGGGTATGTTGATGAAGAGTACAGTTCTGTCTCATTTACTTCTACCAGTTTTAAACTGGCGATGCAGTGTTTTCATTTAGCTTTGCGTTTAGGCAAGGCTCCCTCTTGGAGATACATTGATCTTAGAGATGGTGTAAGACATCCTTTTTATACTATCCAATGGTCAGTAGGTGGTCAGCAGTATAATTCACATGTGGTAGGGGACGGTATGTTTGTGAAGGTTAAATCAGTTGATAGGATTCCGTATGCCGGGTTGGTGTATGATATTACTGTGGGGGAAGACCACTCTTTTACTATTGAGGGGGTTGCTGTTCGTAATTGTCTCGCAGATATACCGGATGCTGATGATTGTCCTCTGTGTGAACACACTGATCTCAGCTATGTGTCGGGATACAGCTATGTAGCGATGCTGTCTATCATCGACCATTCTGAGTTCACTTCAAAGCGTGGTGCGTTGATTAAAGATACCAAGAAGCTGATTGCCATGAAGGGTACTGTTCGGGATAAGATGCTGAAACAGAAAGAGCGTAAGGACGGTTCCTTGGTTGGGTGTACTTATGAGGTAACTCGATACACCGCGAAAGAGAATAGTACTGGGACGGATTTTGAGTTTATTAAAAGATGTACTCCTGAAGAACTGAAAGAGTATGCTCCGGCTGATTGCAAGAATGCTGATGAGTGGATAGCTGCATACGATTATGAAAAGCTGTTCCAGCCCAAATCAGTGGAGGCATTACGGGAGATAATTGGCATCGAGGCTCCGATTGGTGCAGAGGATAAGGCCACACCACCGGATGGCGAAGGTCTGAAGGCGTTACTATAATGTTAATGGTTGACTCAGCTATAAAGCGGAACTTTATGTGGGTGCCTATTAATCAGATTGATAATCCTGATAGGGTGATGGAGGTACTGACAGTCCATTCCAAGTATGAGGATAATCCGTCAGTCCGGTTATGTAGGTACTCAGAGGACATGGAGTATATGGGGTTTCCTCGGAACATCTCTGGATTAGAGGTGGGAGATCTGGTGGACAACACGGTGTATTACAAATCCCGGAATATAAATTTTAAAGGGATTCTCCGGAAGAATCAGGTTCCTCTTGTCCAGATTTTCCAAGAGAAGTTAGAGGACGGAGTTACGGATATGATTGTAAACTCACCTCCCGGCACTGGAAAAACTGTGATGCTCCTAAACTTTATAGCTGAGTTGAACACACCGACTCTGGTTGTCGTACCGAAGGCTGATCTTGTGGAACAGTGGAGGGATAGGATTCTTACGTTCACTAATATTCCAGAGAGTAAGATAGGATACGCGAGACAGAAGGTTTGTGATTTCAAAGATAAGACGGTTGTGCTTGGGATGTTGCAGTCTTTATACAAGGACAGGTACGGTCAGGAGTTTACAAACTATTTCGGCTGTGTGGTATTTGATGAACTACATAGGCTCGGATCTTATCATTTCTCAAAAGTTGTCGGCATGTTTCCGGCCCGTTACAGGATTGGGGCCACGGCTACTTTGATAAGATCGGATGGGATGAGTAATATTTTCTTTGCTCACTTAGGGAGTAATGTCATAAAGCAAACTATATCCACACAACCAAAGCCTTCTGTGTATGTGGTGCAGTTTAACAAATCATCTGGTGAGATACCAAGCTACCTTACAGGTAAGGTTCATAGGCGTGGTAAGTTAATTTCTTTACTGTCAGAAAACATCAGACGGAGTAGGATGATTGCTAATTTGGCAATACAGATAGCACAGTCAGGTAGACAAACACTGGTTATCTCGGAGAAGATAGAGCAGCTTAAACTTTTTAAGGAATTATTAAAAAAGGATTTTAAACCTGAAGAGATCGGTCTATACATAGGTAAGACAAGTGAAGAGGATCGTGAGTACATCAAGAAGAATTGCAAAATAATATTAGCTACGACAAGTATGCTTGGTTTGGGTACTGACATTCCCACGTTGCGGGGTTTGATCTTTGCGACTCCGGTATCGAGTATCGAGCAGATTGTTGGTCGTATCTGTAGGATTAAGAAAGGCACAAAGGATCCTATCGTAGTGGATATTGTGGATACCTATTACAAGGTATCCAGTGGTTGGTTTTCGGCAAGGATGCGGTATTACAATAAAAATAAATACTTGGTGAAATATGGGAGATAGAACGAACGCACAGGCCAGTAGAGCAAAGTATGGGTGGACGAGCAAGGAGGACCGGTACCACCTTGATCCTGAGTATCGGGAAAAGATTAAGAAGGGTGCTATCCAGAGATACTTGAACAGTAGGAAGGATGCGAATTTTCGGTCTTCTTATTTCTTCAAGAAGAGTGGTGGTGTTCACTTTGTCACGATCAGCATCCTTGCAGAGATCATCCAGAAAAGCAACGAGACAGTTCGCATGTGGGAATATAAAAGGTATCTCCCCAAATCCACACATACTGATTCGCGGAAGTGGAGAATGTATTCTTTGAATCAGGTTGCTCTCGTTGTATTCGGAGTTCATAAGGTAGATATTGGGGAGTGGTCATTAGCTGAGATGGGCGAGTATCTGAAATCCTGTTGGGAAGAGGAGGATATAGATGGCAGGGAAAGCGAAATCGAAAGTGACAGCTAAGAGTGGTAGAGTGTTGGTCACTCGTACTGTCAGAGGTGTCGAGACAGATGCGGAAGAAACGATGGAGGTGAACGAGTTTTTAACAGACACGGCAAGTGTGGGCGTGAAGGCTGGACATACCTGTAACCTTGGGAATTATGAGAGTGCCAGGATTGATGTGATGGTATCGGTTCCCTGTTATATGGAAGAGATAGACAAGGCGTTTGTATACGTGAGAGATCTTGTGGACA
>Ga0075122_10003051_pt1 | contig 10724 bp, 9 predicted proteins | sample AntAceMetag02UKB_FD_69790 | JGI IMG/M metagenome (GOLD analysis project Ga0075122, IMG submission 69790) | Saline lake microbial communities from Ace Lake, Antarctica - Antarctic Ace Lake Metagenome 02UKB | ecosystem: Environmental > Aquatic > Non-marine Saline and Alkaline > Saline | place...
CAATCTCTCGACAAAGACAACCCGCATAATCTAGATGAGCGGGGAGAGCCCCCCCGAAACCATAGTGTCTAAAATTTTCTGGGCCATGACCCATCTCTTCCAAGGATCTTTCAAGCTCGCTCGCCCAAGAGTCTAACCGCGCAACATCTTTTGCTCCTATCAAGGAAAACCCTGATTGATTTCTTAACGCCCTCGGACGATTGCACAAAAACTCAACACGAGAGGATGACAGGCGCTGCTGAATCCATATGACTTTCATTTTTATATCATACTCATCATCTCGCCGCCCAATAGCCATCTGACCCCACAACCATTCATGTGTTAGCCCTAACGCCGCATTAAGAGTGTCCGCCTTTCCACCCAAGATAATCATCCGATGACTTTTGAACACACGAATTTCATCTCCTTTTTCACAAAAAAGAAGATCCGTCCTTCCTTCGTCACCCATGCTTGTAATGTCTCTACTCTCCATATTCCTCATACTATGCTCTCCTTACCTTACGGGGCACGCGCCCCCTTCACACTCGATCCCCTGAATTAAATCCCCAGTCGTATCGCCTTCAACTGAAAGCATTGGCTTAACACTTTTCATCAACTCATTATACTTCTCCTCACTTATTTTTTCATAAGGTGCCTGCATAAACCCATGGTCAGAATGTAGCAAAAAGCTTACACTCTTAAGTGACCCCTCATAATTTTCTTCCAGCCATTCCTGTATTTCCTTAATCTCTTCTTTTTTATAGTAAACAGAAACCGAAACTGAATTGTCCGACCATTCGCTTTGCATTTTTTTTACAAGCTCCAACTGACTAATCGCCGTCATGTCCTCCGCAATAATAGTTTCCTCATCAACCTTGATGGGAAAGCTTACAATAACGGTGTCGTGCCTAACAGTTCCGTCTAAATTCATCGCAAATTCTGTATCATATCCAAGACCCTTACAAACATCGACAAGATTATCATTGAAAGATAGCCTAACCCTTCTTATGTAATGCCTTGCGTATGCGGGGTGAACGCCTGGAGTCGCCCCTGCCAATAGTGATAAAGTTCCAGATGGTTTCACAGTCGTAAGCTTGATGCTTTGCTTCCAGCCCCTCTTCTCAGACCACTCCTTGTCAAAAGCCCGAAGGGCTAAGTAACAATCATCTAACCACTCTATCTTATCCAACGACTGACAGACCCCAGTTACTCCCAAGCCAATACGCCTGTTCTTCACTGCGATTTTCTGCGTCTTTTCATAAAAGAAAGGAAGAGTCCAAACCGCTTTTTGAGTTTTGTAAAGCAACTTAGCACATTCGATCAACTGTTCTTTTGTTTCGATATTGTTAAGATAAAGCTCACACAAATTACAAGCCTCTCCATCCGCCAATCCAATCTCTCCACAAGGATTAAACCCTTGAGCATTGTCGTATCGAGTTGGGTATAACTCGCTCTTATACATTGGCCCATCTTTCATTCGACCAAACCGTTGAGTGAGAGGAATGTTTATAAAACCATACCCTTCTCCATTGCCAACATACCCCTCCCAAACCTGCGGCAAAATATCTTCATATTTATCAATGTAAAGACTGTTGTTAGACATGTCTCGCTCGTTTGGAATGTTTCCTTTATCCCATCTCTTCGCATTGATGTAATTAATGTCATCAGGATCGCCGATGGCAAGCTCTGCGGAATTATGCGTTAAATATCCATTGCAAAAAAATTCGTGGGCACCTTCTACTTCAATATCATATGTCTCAACGATGCAACCCTCTTTAGTCGCTATTATTTTAACTGGAATATATTCAAGAGTCGTTCCGAAACATTTCTCATAGTTTTCAACCGTAATATTTTTCTTAGAATAAACATTGACCTTACTTTTTTGCTCTTTAATAAATTCGCTTGGATAAGAATTTGAATTCTGACATTTTGAAAAAGGCAAGATAGTTTTTAAAGAAAATCCACTTTTAGAAATTTTATTTTTCGCATGTGCGGTAATCAAATTTACCATATATAACCTCCCCCAACTTTCCTTTCCAGAAGGAGGTTTCCCGCAATCTTTAAAGCGAGACTCTATACCGCAAGAATATAACAAGTTCTGTAAATCTTCAGCAAAACACTTATGTATCGTAGTTACAATATTAGCGGGCCTATTTTTAGCGGGCCTATTTTTAGCGGGCCTATTTTTAACAGAACCACCTGAATCCATAACCCCACAAACATAAGACAGTTTGATATTGTCTGAAGCTTGATTGATCCATTCGGGAACCCTTATCTCCATCTTAGGCTTTTTCACGAATTGATCGAAATACCATGCTAATTGTTTGCTTTGGCATTTTACAATCCAGCGATTTTCCCCTTTTCTTTTAGATGAAGTTACATTTTTGACACCAAATTTTTCTAATTGTTTTTTTGCTTTTTCCGCAAAGACTTGCTCTTCACTACTGAAAGCGATGCTTAAGTACGCATTAAAACCATTTTTCCTCCTGTTCGCAAAAACATAACCCTTACCATGAAACGCTCCCATCAACCACGCCACCCCCTCGTCCAAAACAGGAATTGTAATATCCTGACAAGTCGTAGAGCGTTCTGGTTTCTTATAGCTCCAACTCGGTAATGACTGCATGACCCCTTCGACGGGAATACGAGAGGAGACAAGTCGTTGTCCACGCCTTAAATTTTTCGCTTGTATCCAATCATAACCTTCGACGCTATTCAAAACTGCCATTTTATGATTAGGAGTACATTCAAATTTTCCATCTTGAGTCTTTATGACAATAGTTTTCTGTTTCCCTTGATTGAATATATTTTGCACCTTTTTATACCCTCGTGATGTTAAAACTTCATCCCCGACCTTTGTTTCCTGAATCGAGACAAGCCCCCGCTTCAGATGGACCTTACTATCCCTCGGCAGACACCTTCTAACGTTCCCCGAGACCACAATGCTCCCGATGATATTGCAAATGTCCAAAACGTCTATAGAGCGCAATTTAAGGTTGCTTCTAGATTGAAAGATCTTTACTATCTTCTGCACACCCTCAACAAGTATTTTTGGCCCTGACGCAACACCCCCAAAACCCTGAATCAACTCCCCCGCTCCGCGAACTAAAATAACGGAATAAGAAAATGACTTCCCTGTTCTGAAAAATGCATCAACTACATGACGAAGAAGAGACACCCAACCCTCTCTAGAGTCAGGCACAATAAAGTCTGCATCCTTGGTAGGCAAGTTTTTGTCATTAATGTCATTCCAAACTTTTACATCCTGTTTTATTCTGGGTAATTCATGAACATCTTCTCTTCTCACACTGAACCCAACGCCGCCACCTAACATGAGGTGTTCGAACAGAAAACAAAAGTCCTCAGAATCGGTCATTGACACAAAAAAGCAATTTCCCGTAAGGATATGATTGTCTAGTGTAAAATCACCCGTCGAGCCAACAACCGCACAGTAAACCTCTTCTTTTTCAGCCTCTTCGCAACCCTCCACAACCCCAACAACCTTCCAATCATCAGGTCGCCTATAAGAATGGTTTTCAAACCTTTTCAAGTGGGAGGAGGTTAGAAAAAAGTCGCTGGTAAGGCTAAACCCATTAATGTTAATAAAGTAGAGCGTAGACATCCTACCATCAATTCCCTCGCGATCCTGCTCAGTAATAAGAGAGTAGAAAATACCAAGCTTCGCACAAACGGATTTAACCAAATTAAGGTTTTCTTTTCTTGAAGAAGCAATTTTAATTTGTCCACTTTCAGAAATACATCCATCCGCAGCAAAATACCCCGCAAGGAAACCATAAAGATACCCCTTGTCCAGCGTCAGGTCAGGCTTGTCCTTAAAATATTTCGGCAATCCACTCACAATCACATCGCCTTCATAATCATTCTGTTTAAAGCCCTCAAAAAGCGGCAATAATTCTCTATTTTTTTTACCACAAAGCCTAATCTGCCCAACATTGCAGGAAACAGAACCATCCCCAAATAGGACGCCATGCATCATTCCAATCGGCGAGATAAAACCGATGTCCTTAATAGACTGACCATGAACAGAAACAAGCTTGTCCCCCCTTTTTAACCCCCTTGTCAAAACTTCAATTTTTTTGAAAGAGTTTCTTTCTGCCCCATGGCGATATGGCCTCCTAAACCATCTATGATTTGCAGTTGCCCTTATAGTTTTTTTACTTCTCCCTTTTGAAAGAAGGATCGTGGAAAGCTTTTGCTTCCCAAAACTTTTGAATTCCGCCTTCTCAAACCCGCCCCTTGACGTAAGAACCTTGTAAGGTTCTACTAACTTGTTCTTCGAATCAGAAACAAGATCTAAAATTGATTTTACCCCTCGATCTGTAATGACCTCCGTCTCCCCCCCAAAACAATTTAAAAGTGAAGCTCCCCCGAATCTCTCGACCGTTGGGGTGTTCAACTGCCACAGCATTCTTCCCGCAAAACTACAGCGCAGGTGGAAAATATGATCGTATAGCGTTTGAGCTTCTTCTTTTGTATAGCCCGCTCCAATTTTCTGCGCCCCGTTAATACCTCTTGCAACGGTCTCCCACCATTCCTCACTTTTTCCATCTTCCTTAAGCCTTGAATAAGTGTTATGACTCGCAAACCCCCCAGTAAAATGTGTCTCAATATCTGTGCTTAAAACTGCAACCTTACGAACACCAGCATCAAAAACCCTTTTAACCCTAACATAATCCCCTGGATTGCAACGCATCTGAAGCCCCCCACTACCCTTTTTAAATCCCTCCAAAAACTTTTGGAGTAATCTGGGGGGGCGTATTTTCCCCAAAAACCTAAATATATTCTTTATCCCATGGGTTCTAAGAGTGTAGCAAGCTTTCCCACTTTTAGAATACTCGATAGGGGTATTCAGACTTTTCGCAGATCTTGAATATTTTATACCCTTATAATCCATAAATTTTTCAACAGCTTCCAGCATTGGGTTCTGGACTTGAGTAAAAGAAAATCCATTAAGCCTGTCTAAGCAACCCTCTCCATCATATGCCCCAGATAAAAACCCAGCTTCATAAGACCTATCAAGCTCCCAAGGCTTTCCAAACGGCCTTAATAAAAAAACAGGATTTCCATATTTTGTTTGATTCAAGTTTTTTGTTTCCCGCCAATGTATTGTAGTATTCCCCTCAAATCTTGCCAGCCAACGATGATCAGGGGTAGAATATAGAATTGTTCCATCCTCCAATTCTACTCCCATACATCTTGCATCCTCTATATTATTATGCGTAACCATACCATGGCGAATATATCGAAAGCCTTGAAGGCTCCCATTTATTTTTCTGCTTCTTTCAGAATCAAAGCCAATAATTCCATCTCCCTCCTTTAACTCCCCTGCTTTCCCCCACGTTAAATCATCGCACAGGACCAAAGTGTCGATATCGACACATCTTTTGTACACAATATACCCAAGTCCACCGAACCCCCACTTAGGTTGCTTTCCCTCGTATCTCTCAAGGAATTCTTTTGGTAATAAATCACTAATATAAATCGACATATTTAATCTTTCTAAAAATAAATTGCAAGGAAACTTTACACGGGAAACCTCATAAAGAAACCATAAAATTCTACACTATTTCGCAACCCCATGTTAACCAGTGGGATCTATTTCTTGGGAAATTTTTGAAATCAGATATCTCTTCTGATCCTCATCGTTTGGGTCTAAAATGAAAACCTTTTTTGAGTAGCGATTCTCCAGTGCTCGAACAACTTGAGCGTCAATGTTTTTCGCCTCTTCCAAGGTCTGCAAACGTGTCTCCGTGTCAAAAATAGAATCATCCCGCTTAAGAACAACGTTGTAGTAAGGATAACGGGAATCTAGAAAATCAACCATGCCCTCAATAACACGGGTGACATCATCGTCTCCACCGTAATATGTCGCATAAATCGCAGCTAAAAGAAGGGGGCTGTCAGTTACTAAATGAGATAAATCCCTTGACAAGAGTCTTGCTTCTCTATGAAATTGATGTCCAGCAATATAAATCTGGTCAATCGGGGACGGCGTGCGCTTTTCATACGCCCAACTCTTGACATACTCGTCGATGTATTCCACGCAAGCACCACGCACCCTTAATCGATACGCGATGTTTAACGCCTGTGTAGTCTTCCCCACACCTGGGCCTCCAAAAATGTTAATTCTCATTTCGACATTCTATCCACCCTCCTGGAAAGTGTCAAGGTTTTTTATACCTCTCGTAGCCGATCTTTGATTCTTTTAGTGGACCCTTGAAAAATCTTTTTTGCAGAGCCTGCTTTGCCAAGTATCTGTGATAGTTGCACTCATCGACAAAACTCGCAGTGACCTCATCCTTCTTAGCCCTGTCCACCGCTTCAAACGTTCTTTTATTTGCGGCCACAAGCTCTTGGTATTCCTTGGAAATCTTAATCAATTGAAATAATTCGCCACGCAACTGTCTTTTCAAGCTCGCTGCAACCTCTGCAAACACCATAAATTTCCCACGGTTTCGTGAGTCATGCTGCATTTTAACTTCTAAAATTGATAAATAGTCGAAGGCATAAGCCTCATCTACGGGAAGGTCTAGCATCATATGTCTCTCTGTAACGTTTTCGGTAATATTCTATGTGGTCTGAGCAGATCCCACGAAAATTAAAAATGTGAATGGGCTCCTTATTAAAAATCAAAACAACAGAGTCCATACCATACCTGTCTGCACCGCATTCTACATGGGTCCACAATTCATTCTTACTGGTCAAAGCCACCTCATCATCCTCGTGCCAGAAAAAATTCAAACTTGAGCTATACCCCTTTAGTCGAAATAAAGCCTCATGGTTCTTTGTATGAATCCACAGCCGCTCTTTGTTTTCGAGCAAAAAGAATAGGTTTACCTTGCATTCCTCACTTTTACAAATGCGGGCATTGTGAACATCTTCCTCACTGTGCCCCAAGACAAACTCCTGTTTTGATGGCGTAAAGTCATTGGGTGACGCAAAGGCAGACACATCAATTTCCACGTTAAACCCCTTGTCAAGAGCTTCTTGTATATAAGAAACTGTATTTTCTCTTGCGGCATTCGGGCCGTCTATGTTTCCCCTGTGTGAGATAAAAATCATGGTTTTACATACCCCCACTTGCTTATTGATCTTTTGAACTCTTCTGAAAGATGATCACCCTCGACTGCCTGTCTCATTGCTTTTACCCCAGCTAAGGTTCCATCGGGATGACTGAATAGTGAGCCTCCAACATTCGCCATCCAATTCTGTCCAACTTGTCTACTTGCATAATCGACCAAGCCCGCATGCATTCCACAGCTTAAAGCAGGAACCGCGTTATTTGTATTTAGCATCTCAACAATAGCCTTTACCATGCCCTCGTCATTATTCATGTAGCCACCAATCATCCCCGCGTGTAAGGTATCACACCCACTTTTCGCCATCAACTTGAACATTAGAAACTCGTCAATTCCAAAATGATGACGATTATGGTTTAGTATTTTATCGCCGCTTTTCTGAAAATGAATTAACATCGGCAGGTCTAAATCTCGAATCGCCTTGTAGACACCAAGGCCACAGTGAAAATTGACATGAACACCATTGCCCCCTAATTCGTGAACTCGTTTAACTCGATCTAAAATGTATGGCGGGTCTGCGTTGATGGAGACACAGTAGAATACCTTCTGCCCGCTGTCACGAATATAGTCCATTACCAAGGGGACACGCCTTTTAATTGGACAGTGCGCTGGGTTTGAGAGAATCTCGTCCTCTTTAATAAAGTCACAGCCTCCATCCACCAGCTTTTTCACTAAGTCTAAGTGCGCCTCTGGGGATAGTCCAATCTTTGGTTTTGTTATTCCACCAAAAAGCGGGCGATCCTTTGCCCCGCAGTATTTTTGCATCCCAGACAATCCAATTTTCGGCCCCTTTAAAGCTGCCTCCATTTTTGAAGTAAGGTAAAGGTCAATTAAGCGACAACTGGCAATAATATCGATGTCCATCTGACCGCCCATAACCTGAACGAGCAACTGAGACATTCCATCTGTTTCGAAATTTATATTCTCCTCAGGAAAAGCAATCTCCACAAATCCCCTCTTCTGTGTTTGAAGCTTAAGCGGGTCTTCGAGGATAAGGCACGCGTGCCTCTCAATTAATTCTGGCGTTTCAAATTCTGATCTTGCGCTAGGATTTCCTATGGATTGTCCGATAGCCAATGCCCATGCAGCCTTTTTTAGGTCGCTTTTTTCAACTGTCTCTATCCAGTAGGTCGCTACAAAATATTTGCTATTGTCGTAATCTTTTCTGAAAATTCTATCTTCCATTTAATCCTCCGCTTCAAACTTGTCTGTTGGAATTGATGGGGTCTTAATAATCACCATCTCACAATCCTCGATATATGTGATATTTGACGCAACCTCATATGGGGATAATATAAAAATATCGCCAGAATTCAACTCAATATCATTAACCTTCATTTTTCCACGAATCAAAAGATTGATCTCTGTCGCTTCCTTATGATAATGCGCCTCCCATTTCTCACCCCTTGGATGGGTTCTTTGACAAACTTCGAAAGCTTTTGTCCTGAATGCTGCTGAGGGAAAGTCCCCAACAAACCAACCGATGTTCATGTCCTCATGCTTGAATATCTCCATATCAGTGTTTCTCCCAATACCGTGTTATGTCTTTCAAAATCGTCTATAATATTCATCGTTGTTTTCATACTTTTAAAATCTCCCCAAAACAACAAGTCACTTAAAACATGATGTCCTGAAAATAACATCGTAACTAGAATTAGGATCTAAAAAAGCAAAACTTTTTTTCCATTTATCCCACATGGACAAAACGTTAAATACTCGTGTCTCTGGTGCCATGTTTGAGAAATTCCTTGCTCTAAAACACTCTATCGTAGAAATGCATTCCTTTTCATGTCTTTTTGGATTATATAAATCAACGGCCTCTTCGTAAGTGCAACAATCTGGAAAAAAGGCATCTCCTTTCTCGGCAAAATCAGCATACGACCACAAGTGAAAGTAAACATCTACATCATAATACTTGAAAAAATTATTCTCCCAAGAATCGTGAATTTCTACCAAATTCCTTATGTTTCCACTAACTAGCCAAGCAACTTTCATTACATTTTCCACTGCCGCGCACTCACGCCTTTGACGAAACAACATCTAATACGTATTTCGCCAATTTCGTCGTGATCAAATGCTGTTTTGTATACTCGAACAATTTTCCCTGCAAGTTATCATATTCGTCATGATCAAACTCACTACTTCCAACACTCAATCCACTACATCTCTGAACATTGAAATTGATGCTTATTAATTTCGCCGCCTCCTTACACAGGTCTTTCGGAAAATTCGTCATCGTGCGATCTGGAACCCCCTCGATGTCAACGAAATACGGAACACAACTCGCTGCTAAAATTTCATAGTGTCTCATACAGTCCCAACCACCCTTTTTACAAGTCACACCAAAATAGCTACGAGTAAAATCCTCGTAATACTCTTCGTTTGTCGCGCAACGGTAATTCGCCCTATTGTGAGAGGGAACATTTTTTGCAGAATAGAGTTGATCTTTCGGCTTGGGGCTTTGAATCATCTCTTCTGGTATCGCAAGGCTGATTGGGTGCGCCCTATGATCGCTTAGTTCCCTTTTAAAAAATATACCCTTGTTTAACAGGTCTTCTCGTTTGAACCAATGCCCATCCGACCCATCAACAAACACCAACCTGTTTTTTGGTTGGTGCTTTAAGGCCGCTTCTAGAATAGTCTCCCATCGATAGTCACACTTTTCATTCTCGGGATCATCCCTACAAATTCCAATCACGATTAAATCGAAATAGCCCTTAGATATCTTCATGGGGATATCCCCTCGGTCGCTATCCTCCTCCTCTTGCGTCAAATTCCCACCATACGTTAAACCCCAACCATGAAGTGGCATCCGTATTGATTCAAACTTGTCAGGATTGAACAAATCTTCAGATTGATAAAGATACCAAAGACGATTTGCGTCAACGCAGTCCGCTCCAAAAAGGCGTTTAAACCCATGGGTAATACAATCCAGCATATAATCTGGTAAAATCGCATTGTTTCCGACAGTTAGAATCTTCATTTTTTTATCCTTGTTGCACAGGCCATTCCATAGTCATCTTCAAACTCTCTGAAAAATACCTCTATTGAAAAATACTCTTGGTTAATCGCTTTCATCAAAACTACTGGTCCAGAATGAGAATTTGTATCATGAAGAATCACCAAGCCCCCCTCCGCAACCAAATCTGCATACTCCCAATCATTTATTGTAGCGTTCACGGAATGCCACCCATCAATAAACAGAACTGAGAGTTTTTCGACACCAAGCTCTTTTAATTTTGCCCTCACCACATTTTGACTCTCAGATTTTTCCCTTATGGTATGGATGTTTTTCTCCTTGCTGTCAAGGTAGGTTTTGTCGTCGATATCTACACCTAAATATACCTCATCTTTTTCCTTGCTGCTCAAAAGGGCGAACGTGAAAGATCTCCCCCCGTTGCCCTCCCTTGCAATCCCTATGTCAAGAATTCCATGGTGATGAGGGACCGTTTCTAACAACTCTCTTATTTTCTCCATGTTCCTATCAGTAATCTCTATAGACGGCCTATATTCAGGGTGAAGAGTTTCCTCCCCATCTAAAGACCTTGGTGAGATGTCTGGAAAATGTTTTAGCCCAAAGGTCTTTGTTGGTTTTTTCTCTACGTTATACATTATTCAATCTTTCTTTATATGTTTGTAAGTCTT
>Ga0075122_10003056_pt1 | contig 10710 bp, 19 predicted proteins | sample AntAceMetag02UKB_FD_69790 | JGI IMG/M metagenome (GOLD analysis project Ga0075122, IMG submission 69790) | Saline lake microbial communities from Ace Lake, Antarctica - Antarctic Ace Lake Metagenome 02UKB | ecosystem: Environmental > Aquatic > Non-marine Saline and Alkaline > Saline | place...
TATTGGGGTCAAGGGTGTAATTGAACATCCGACAACGTCTTATTTTGCCCAGGTTGTTTTGGATAGATTATATATAAATAAAGAAGACGTTTTTGAAGCCATAACTTTTAGTGATGCCCTGGCTTCCGCTTTTGCCCGGCTAAACCTATGGAAATTACCAGACGCTTTGCCGAATCAGAAGGATGCTTTGGGCGGGTGGATACAGTACGTTAAAGCCTGGAGACCTGGGAAACCCCACCCGGAAAAATGGTTTGATAATTTTAATCAGGGCTGGGAAGCAGTCTTAATGGAAGGAATAGAATGATGGAAATTGTAAAATTAATGAGGGATTCAATCAGACTTCGAGTATGGGAATTACTGGCTATTGTTGCCGTGAGTGAACTTTTTATGTTTGCTGCCAAAACCGGGGGTGGAAATTGGTGGTGGCTGGTTGCCGGGCCGTTCATCATTGCAGCGGTAGTGGCCGTGACCCTGGCTTACTTCCGGGGCAGAGGAGGGTTATGAGGGTATGAGAAACAATTTGATTGCAGTCATTATTTGTCTGCTCCTGACCGGTATAGCCTTTTATATTTACCAACAAAAGGTTGATGAAGAAATCCAGGCGGCCCAGGAAAGAACTGAGCAAGCCTTGATAGTGTTGGACCAGGTCCAGCGTAGAACGGCAATAAAAGAACTGGAACTCAAACAGGTAATGGTAAGGGGTGACAATGCCCGCCGGGTTGCTGATAAACGTATTGCGGAGCTGGAACAAGCTACGGGGGCCGCTGAAAAACAACTGGAAAAAACCAAGGATGAAAAGGCTGCCGTAGTCGCCCGGCTTTCCAACCTGGAACTGGAAATCCTGCCCGACATAAATACGGAAACTGCTATTCAGCAAGCCGCCGTTCTTTACCCAGTAAGGTTCCTGGATGGGGTGGTATCAGAGGCCCGGCTCCCTGAGTTAATTCAACTGATGAATATTGAGGTGCAGGAACGCCGAGAGTTGGCAATTTCAAACAATCAGATGATCTTGCAACTTGGACAGCAGGTGAAACGCAAAGACCAAATCATCACAGAGTACAAGATTAAGCAACTGGCTGACCAGCAAATCCGGGAAGCCTTGGAGAATGCCAACGGAGCCCTGAAGTTGGAGGGGTTGCAATGCGTGGAAGTGGTATCCAGCCAGACAGAACAGATCCGGTTGTGGAAAACCAAGGCGGGCTGGAAATGGACGGATAACATTAAATTAGCGGGTGCCCTTGCCATAGGGTTTGCCGCTGGGAGGTTGGGACCATGATTGATACAACGAAGACAATATCGGTTCGTAAATTTGTTATTTGGATTATAGGTAGTTTTCAACTTTGTACTTTAGCAGCCATTCATAATGCGGATGGTGTGGCTTTGATTTCAGACCTTGTTTTTAGGGATTGTTTTATTGGTTTGACTGGGTTGGTGATCGTTGGGTACGCCGCAGAATATTTCAAAAAGTAGAAACGGGGCTGAAGTGAGCAATGGGATGGATAGGTTGGATATCAGAATGGAAGTAGTAGAGAAAGCAACGGACAAACAATGGCATTATTTGGAGGAGCAGGGGAAACAAATTAATGAATCCTTAAGCCAAAATAAACTATTGATTGAACGGTTGGGGGTATGCAAAGAGGATCTCATTGAATTGAAACAGGATGGGGATATCCAGGATGGTCGCATAACCGTAAATGAACATTTCCGCATCAAGTGGGCAGCGGTGATTACGGTAGGAGTGGTCCTGGGTACCTTTGGAGGTACTCTGCTGGCCGCCTGGCTTGGTTGGTAACGGTTTTTTGCTTGGCTCCTTCTTTCCTGGCCCCTGTTCTGGGGGCTTTTCCCCTTATGCAGTAAAAGAATAAAATTATTATTCCTTTGTCTACAGGGGTTTAATAAATTTATTAAAAATAATTCCCTTTTTTAACATAAACGGGATTATAATTAAATTATGGAAAGTAACAAAAATAACCAAACTGAGGAGTTTAAAATGAATAAAAACCATGTGGTAAAATTAATTGAACAAACAGAAGTTCAAGGGTGGGATGTTTCAGAAATAAAAATATTCTTTGAAGATCTACTCCCGCAACGACACTCCAAACAAGCTAGAGAATTAATTGTTAAAACCCTTAAATCTTTAAATCGAGGAGTAACAAAATGAAGTTTACAGCAATCGCAAGTAAGAACCCGGACAATGGCAAGGGGTGGCAGTTTGAAGCTGATACCCTGGAAGATTGCCACCAATGGTTACAAAATTTAATGGATTCATTAAAGCATGGTTTCTACTATGGAATTTTGAATAATGAATCTGATCAGTTTGAAGAAACCTCAATAGCTATTTATTTTAAAGAAAATTAAACTTTTTAACAGAGGAGAGAACCATGAAAACGATTAAACAGATTTTAATGGACCGGGATGAATTAACAGAAGCTGAAGCAGACAATTTAATTGAAGAAACCAGAGAAGATTTACACAATCGAATTAGCATGGAAGATTCGTCAGCTTATGATATTTGTGAAGAGGTTTTTGGATTGGAACCTGACTACCTTGATGAGTTATTATAACAGGGTAAATTAACACGCAACTTTTTAACAGAGGAGTAAAAAAGTGAATGCCCGCCGGGCAGTGTACGCAGAATACCAGCGTACCAAAAAACCAGCCGTAAAAATTTGGTTCCCATACGATGTTGAAGACGTAGAACGGGTGAAAACTCTTTCAGGCCACCGGTATTATAATTTAGGGGGCGTGAAGTTTTGGACTACCCCCCTTCAGCTCCGTACCGTACAGAAACTCCATGAGTGGGGCTTTGATATTGACCTCCGGTTACAGGAATACCGAAACCAAGAAACAACCAGGGTAACCCAAGCCCCCACCTGCTCCCTACCTACTCCCCGTGATTCCAGCCTGGCCCTGTATATGTTTCAAGGGGAAGGCGTACGGTTTGTTGAAATCCGTAATGGACGGGCCTTAATTGGTGACGACATGGGCACCGGCAAAACCATTCAAGCCTTGAGTTGGTTGGCCCTGAGACCGGAACTTGGCCGGGTGATTATTGTGGTGCCTGCCAGCGTAAAACTCAAGTGGGAACGGGAACTCCGGCTGTGGACAAACCGCACCAGTATTCAAATACTTGAAGGTGAAAAGCCGGTTCATGCTATTACAGCAAACGTGGTTATCTTAAATTACGATATCCTGGCAAACAAATATGAAGAATACCGGGACCAAGATGACCGGAAAAAGTACCGGGAACTGCCCCGCACTGGCTGGGTGGATTTCCTTATTGATTCCCGACCTGATGTGGTAATTATTGATGAGTGCCACAGGATAAAAAACAACCAGGCATTTCGTACCAAAGCGGTTAAGAAACTCTGCCGGGGAGTTCCTCATCTTCTGGGCCTGTCTGGCACCCTGGTTAAGAGTAAACCCATAGAACTTTACAACGCCCTGAAACTGGTTGATAGCCCAGACCTGCCAAATTACAAAACCTTTACAAAACGCTATTGTGATGCCAAACATAACGGATTCGGTTGGGACGTTTCCGGCCATTCCAACATGCTTGAACTTCATGAACGGTTGGGTGACTGGGGAATGATCCGGCGAACAAAGGCTGAAGTCCTGCCACAGCTCCCCAAAAAGATGCGGAGCGTGGTACCCCTGGAAATAACCAACCGGGAAGAATATAACCGGGCACGGACTGACTTTATCCAGTGGGTTTTTGAAAACAAAGGACTTAAATCGGCCCTGGCAGCCCGCAAAGCTGAAACCCTTGTTAGGGTAGGGGTATTGAAACAACTTGCCGCCACGGGCAAAATGAAGGGTGTTGTAGGGTGGATTAGGGACACCTTAGAGGATGGCCAGAAGCTGGTGGTGTTTGCAACCCATAAAAAGGTTATTAACCAGTTGATGGAGGAGTTCGGGAAGATAGCTGTTAAGCTGGATGGTTCAGTTCCTACTGGCACAGCCCGGCAGGTAGTTGTAGATTTGTTTCAGACCGACCCGGCAGTTCAATTGTTTGTGGGGAATATCCAGGCAGCCGGTGAGGCAATAGATTTGTTTGCAGCCGACCGGGTGGCGTTTGCTGAATTAGCGGACAGCCCTGGGGATCATGACCAATGTGAAGACCGGGTGTTGCGAATAGGGCAGAAGTCAGACAAAATGAACTCCTATTATTTAGTGGCAAGCAACACCATAGAAGAAGAAAAATGTATTGGGATGATAGATAATAAACGGGAAATTAGTACTGAGATTTTAGATGGCAAGAAAGTGGAAGAAACCGAATTATTAACCGCCCTGTTAAGCAGGGTTTTGAAAGAGGGGAAGAAATGAAACAATTAGAATTAAAAAAACTTATTAAAAGAGCACAGTCGTATGAAGAAAAAAGAATTAAGGTATGTGAACATCCAACCACAGCTCTAGGCCGTGCCCTGTTATTTTTCCACACGGGAAGAGTAGAGGCATACCAAGAAGTTTTACTTGCTATGGATAAGGAAGAGGGTTGGCTTTTCTATCTTGGGATAATGGATCAAGACAAAGAAGATCCAATTGATACCTTAATCCAAGGAAGGGGATAATCATGTCACCACATTTGATTTGGTTCATAGCATTCATATACCTGGCTTTTGGGGTGTTTTTTATTTGTTACTCCTTGTGGTGTGATAAACAGGAAAGAAAGGATTGGTGGCAGTAATGGTTCTTTTAACTTATAATGTCAGGGCCACCCGCCGGTTCAGGGAAACAATCCAGCTGGGCAACAAAAAACTTCAACGGATTGACCAGGACCTATCGGACCTGTCTAATCTACTACAAGACCTGTTTGAGTTTAAGGGTGAGGACTTTTTGACGTGTATGGAAATAGGTTCAGAAATTAACCGGGCAACCCAGGCTATAGAACGGGCCTGTGTGATTGCCCAAAGTCCAAAACGAAAGGGTACCCCGATGCCTAAACCGCCCCGGATTATCCTGAGTGTAAAGGGGAAGAAATGATGATGTTCTTTGCTTTGTGGGTAGTAGTGTTGTATGGAATTTTAACTTGTGATATTGTTAGTGGTAGTTCTAAGAGTATATTGAAATGGGAATTTGCAGAACTTTTTTCGAGACGAGTTTCCCATTCTTTGATTATAGCTGCCTTTTTATATTTACTAAGAATGTTTATAATTGATTTTTTATAAGGGGAAGAAATGAAAGAATTAAAAGCCGAAGATTACCTGGCCCTAATAAGCCGAATTGCTATAAGTTTTCATCATACCAGTGGGATTGACTATGAGGAGTTATACTGTGAAGGTTGTTTGATCTTTTCCAAAGCGGCCCACACCCACAATCCGGAACGGGGCAAGTTTTCAACCCACCTGTACACCTGTGTTCGGAATCACTTCCAGAACTGCATGCGGCAACAATGGAGGTATCGTCATCTGGTGAGGGTGGAATATATGCCAGTAAATAAAGAAATGCTTTTCAAAACAAAGCCCACCCAGGAGCGGGGCGTTTGGTTTCAGGAAAAGCTGGAAACCCTGGGGGCTGATGCACGGGAGATTTGCCGGTTTATTTTCAACTCACCGGGGGAATACTACTCCGGCCAACGTAAAATGAGCTGTGGAGCCGTGTGGAGAACCTTGGAAGGCATGGGCTGGAAACGCACCCGGATTGAAAAAGGTATCCGGGAAATAAAATATATTCTGGGTGAAACCACCGTATAGGGGTATAATATAAACAAAAGGATTTTTAGAAAAAGGAGGAGTGATAAAATGAAGATGAAGAATAGACCTGATGCCGTTGGTTCATGGGAACCCATTATTGATGGGGAATGGCAAAAGAAAAGATTTGAAGATTATGAGACAGTCGTTTTTATTAGAAAAATATATAACGATTTAGAATTTTTAAATTGCTGTCCTTTATATGAAGGGGGTAAAAAGACCGGGGAAATCGAGTGGGATGATGGGGAAGGATTTAGGGAATCATCACATAAGAACATTCCGAAGATTTATTCGCACTATGTAACACTAAAATATCCAAAAACTCCTGTTAACCGTTCACATCCACTTGCTAAGGGTTTAGTAAATGCTTGGGTATTTAATGAGACACCACTGTCAAAAAAAAGGAGGAGTGATGAGTAAAGAAACATTTACTAAGAATCAAGTATTAAATGCTATAGAGGCTTTTCTTAAGTACGGTGAAGATCAATATTTAAAATCCCAGCAAGGGTATTTCAGTGGACCCGGTTGGGCGGCTAGATGCCTGAGGTTCCACCAAGCAGAATTAGATAAATCCCCCTGGATCAAAGTATCAGACCAGGAACCGCCAAAAGATGAAAATTGGTTCTTAGTGCGAGGGGGAAGTTTGCCGTCCAGGGACTATTATTATCACATTGTTAGATGGGCTAAGGGTGTAGAAGAATGGGATATTAAGTTTGGTGATTATTTCAAAAACTTTAGAGAAGACAATGATTGGATGCCAATACCAGAATGAACCTATCAAATCTGTTAACTGATTACGGAATATCCCAGGCTCCACCAGGGCACAAACACCATCGCCCCGGCTGGGTGAACATGGCCTGTCCTTTTTGTGAAGGCAGTGCAGGGTTCCACTTGGGGTATTCCCTTCAGGACAATTATTTCCGCTGCTGGCGATGCGGGTGGAAAAACCGTATTCAGGCAATTTCAAAACTTTGCGGGGTAACACAAACAGAGGCTCAAAGTGTTTTACACAAGTACCAGGGCAGGGCAACTCAGGCAGAAAGGGGGCTGGATACTCCTCCCAGCCTTCCGAAAACCCCTTTTGCTCTTCCATCTGGTGTAGGGCCTCTGTTACCCCACCACAAACAGTACCTTAAAGGGCGTAATTTTAGCCCTGGGCAGCTTGAAACCGAATGGGGGCTGCTTTCCACAGGGCCGGTGAGTACGCTTGACCAAGCCCAATACAAGCACCGTGTTCTGGCTCCCATTCATTGGGAAGGTGAAATGGTTAGTTTCCAGGCCCGTGATGTGAGTGGTAAAAGCCCGCTGAAATACAAGGCTTGTTTGAAAAGCCGGGAGCTAATCCACCACAAAAGAATTCTGTATGGCAAGGAGGAAAACTGGCACGGGTTCGGTATTGTGGTTGAAGGCATCACGGATGTGTGGCGGTTTGGTGGGCTAGCTTGTGCAGTGTTCGGGATAAACTACATCCCGGCTCAGGTTAAACTTTTGGCTCAGATATTTACGGAAGTAGTAGTGGTGTTTGATGAGGAGCCCCAAGCCCAGGCACAAGCCGGTAAACTGGTAAATGAATTACGGTTTCGGGGTGTTCGAGCCAGGCAAGAAACCATTCCGGGTGATCCTGGTGGAATGCTCCAGCAAGAGGCTGATGAGTTTGTTAAAGAAATAACTTTAAGGAGGAGTAATGGAAGACTTTGGTAATGGATGGATAATTGGAATGGTATTATGTGCAATTTTTATGGTTGCCGGGATATTTAATATGCGTAGTAATAGATATGGAGGAAAATTATTTTTAATAGCAGGTTTGTGTGCCCTTTTTGCTTTTGTATGTGGCCAGTTGTAAATGATTTAAAGAAAGGGGGTAAGCCTATGGGTTGCTAATATAAAAATAATGTTGGAAGAAATGTTTAGGAGGGGTTGGTGTAAGTATAAGCCTTTAAAACCTGCCAGCCCCTTTTTAATGAGAAAAGGAAAATAAGATGAGTAATAGAGAATTAATAGATGATCCTAACCCACTAATGTTTGCACATGATGAAGGTTTTGTTATGGGCCAACAATCCTGCGCCGCCTCGCCGTGGACCTATCGGGATACTAATGGAGATGGTTCCGGCACAGTGATGGGAGATGCAAAGTTGCCGGAGAGTAAGCCTTGGCAGAAGTTTTTAATTCAAGGAAATTTTTGTTCTAGCGATTTAGGTGTGGTGGACGTTAGAACAATGAAGAAACAACCAGATTGGTACCGCAAACACCTTATCGCCTACGCAGAGATTCAAGGAGGAGAGGAATGAATCGAACCGTAAAAAAAGTAATCCCTGATTCAAAGAATTGCAGCCGTACAAAAAACTTTACTCAGATTCCTAATGAGCTGTTGAGGAACCCGGAGATCACCGCTAAAGCCAAAACCCTGCTTTGTTTATTGTTAAGCAACAAATGGGGTTGGGCCAGCCATGCTGTTACCCTGTGTTCCCTGATGAAAGAAGGGCAGGGGGCAATCACGAACGGCCTTACAGAATTGGTTGAGTTCGGGTACCTTCAGCGTATACCGTACAAGGATACAACAACAGGAAAATGGTCTGGCAGTTTTTGGGCTTACACAGATGAACCTGGGGAGTTTGATCTGGTTGAGGTGTTGAAGTTGTTACGGGAGAATAACTACACCCCATTACTAAAACCAGAGGACGGAAAACCGGGTGGTGGGAAACCGGACCCCGGAAAACCGGGTACCCGGAAACTACCCCCTAATAATACTAATATAAATAATATTAAAGAAAAAGATTATTCTTCGGCGGATTTGTTAAAAGTTAGACCCCATCATTTTGAAACCTTCTGGAGCATGTACCCAAAAAGAAAGAATGGTAAAGGCTCCAAAGGTGAGGCCCAAAAATTATGGAACAATATCTGCACCAGGAAAACTGAAACACCCCCAAGGTGGCGGGATGTTAAGTTGGCCCTGCACTTCCAAAAGAAAAGTATTCAGTGGCAAGACCCATTATTTATTCCTACTCCCAAAACCTGGCTGAATCAAAAGCGGTGGCAGGACAACCCGGCTGACCTGGGCAACACCAAAACTTCCAGGGAGCAACCTAGCACATCCGGGGAGGATCAAACAGCCTTTTATACTGAACAGTTACTGGAGTGGTTTGCAGGGGAACAGCAGAGGCCACCAGAAGAATCCATGTTGCATGATGAATTTGACCCTAACCAAGATCGGTGGAGAAAGTGGCAGATGATTCCTAATGCCCCGGAGTTTTTGGAAAAGTATCAGAAGTGGTTATCAGAGATCACTTGGTTAAGTCAGGTTACTCCCAACATGTTTGGGCCAAGGTCAAAAGTATTAGGTAAGTTTGTACAGGAATACCAAAAAGAAATTGGTTTTGATTTATTCACAGGAAGGATACTAACTTGAGTAATGAGGAGTTCATTGAACGACGAATTGTTACTGGGTTAATTGTGAGTACTGAGTACCATCAAATGGTTTTTGACTTTTGGAACTCTCAACTCCTGTCCTCAATCACAGCCCGGCAGATGGCCGGTTGGTGTGTGGATTATTTCCAGAAATATCAAACAGCCCCAGGGCGGGACATCGAAGGGATTTACACCCAGAAGCTGAAAGCCGGGTTGGACAAAGACCGGGCTGAAGACATAGAAGATATCCTGGCCGGGCTTAGTGACGAATATGACCGGGGGCATTTTAACGCCCGGTACCTGGCAGATGAAACCAAAACGTATTTCCAGGAACAGCACCTCCGAAGTTTTGCAGAGGAGATAAAGGCTGAGGTAGGGGAAGGTAACATTACAGAGGCCGAAAAACTGGCCACAGGCTACGCTTCAGCAGTTATCCAGGCCCATACCTCCATAGATCCATTTGAAAGTGCTACAAGGATCAAACGGGCCTTTGCAGAGACTTCCACCCCGCTGATCAAGTTGCCGAAAGTGTTGGGGGAGTTCTTAAACGCACAGATGGTGCGGGACGGGTTTGTGGCCTTCATGGGGCCGGAGAAAAGGGGGAAGACCTTCTGGGCTATGGAGCTTGCCATTCGGGCCATGACAAGCGGATGTAATACGGTGTTTTTCCAGGCCGGTGATATGAGTGAGGACCAGCAGCTCAGGCGGTTTTGTGTTTACCTGGCCCGGCGTTCTGACCGGGAGTTGTATTGCCGGGGAATGTTTGTACCTGTTTTGGATTGCACAGAGAACCAGTTGGACACTTGTGAGCGGCCTGAGCGGGAGTGTTCCTTTGGGGTATTTGATGAGCATGAGCGTAATGACATAGCACCCCGCAAGGTCACCAAGGATCTCCTGGTGGAGCGGTACCAGAAGTACCCGGATTACAAACCCTGTCGAAATTGTGACCGGCTGCATGGGTGCCCCTGGTTGGAGTGGCGGGAACCGGTAAAGCCTTTAACCTGGAGGGAGGCTGCCCGGATTGCCAAGGCGTTCCGTAAACGGCATGAGAAACGTATAAAACTTTGTACATACCCAAATGAAACCTTGACAGTGGCTGAAATAAAAAACCTGCTGAGTATATGGGAACGGCAAGAGGGGTTTGTTCCTGATGTGATGATTGTAGATTATGCTGACATCATGGCCCCGGAGCCGGATTGTAAGGGCCTGGATTATCGTAACATAGTGAACCGAACTTGGCAGCGGTTGAGGAATTTGAGCCAGGAAAAACATTGTCTGGTGATAACACTTACCCAGGCGGCAGCCACCAGTTACAGCAAGGACACGGTGGGGAAGAGTGACTTCAGTGAGGACAAACGCAAGTATGCCCATGTCACGGCCATGTATGGGCTTAACCAGACGGATAAAGAAAAGGAGATAGGCATAATGCGGTTGAATGAGTTAGTGGTGAGGGAGGGGGATTTTAACAGTTTTAATCAAGTGAAGGTTCTGCAACGGTTACAGATTGGCAGACCTTTTTTAGGAAGTTATAGATAATTTCCGGGTGAAAGTGTGTCCGAGGGGTATAATAAAAATAAAAGAAGTTTTAATTTAATTAACCAAATTAAGGAGAAAG
>Ga0075122_10003057_pt1 | contig 10707 bp, 7 predicted proteins | sample AntAceMetag02UKB_FD_69790 | JGI IMG/M metagenome (GOLD analysis project Ga0075122, IMG submission 69790) | Saline lake microbial communities from Ace Lake, Antarctica - Antarctic Ace Lake Metagenome 02UKB | ecosystem: Environmental > Aquatic > Non-marine Saline and Alkaline > Saline | place...
CAAGAAATAGTGAGAATCAAGAATCTACCAAGATAGAGATTGCGGAAAAAGCAGTTAAGGAATATCAAAAAATTAAAGAAACAGAGAAAAAGATAGAGAAAAAGGTAAAAAAAATAGAAGAAGAAAGTAATCCCTCAGAATCTACCAAAAAAAAATTAGAAAAAGCGAAAAGAGGAAAGAAAAAAATAGCATGGAGAATTAGCGTGTTAGAAAAAGAAGATTCTTTAATCAAAGCGTTAGACAGCGAAGCGGAAAATGAAGTGAAAAAGAAGTTAGGAGAAGAGCTTATTAAAAAAGAAGAAATAATAAGAAAAGAAAAAGAAAGAATAGATGAAGAGATAAATAGAGAAAGAGATAGAAACTTGGATGAGTTTAGTGAGACAGAGCGCAATAATTGGATAGAAAAAGTAAATAGAATGGAAAGCTGCCAAGATAGAATTTTAAAAGAATTAAATAGGAATGAGTTTTTGACACTTTTTGAGTTTGATAAAAAAGAAAAAGAAGCAGTGAGGAGGGAAACCATTGAAGATTTTAAAAAAGAGGGTGCGAAGTATAAAGTGATGAAAGGAGAAAAGGGAAAATTCACTGGACAACGTCTTGAAATTACAGAAGATCAGCTCAAAAAAGCCAGGAAAGAAATGAAAGCCGCTACTGGAGAAAGAGGGAAGAAAATTAAAAAAGCATTTTTATCAATTTTTACTTCTATTGGATATTTATTTGGAGGGTTAGTAGGAATTTTATGGGAAGGATTAAAGCTTTGGGCAGGAGCAAAAGACACAGAAAAGAAAAAGAAGTAGTTTTTATTTTTTTATTCTTGCTTTTTCTCTTAAGTTTTCTATTTTATCGGTTTCGTCAACGACGTTACCGATTATTTGTTCTAAGACATCTTCAAGAGTTATAATCCCTGCTGTTCCTCCGAAATCGTCTGTTACTATTGCTAGGTGAAAACGTTCTTTTTGAAAAATGGGTATTAGTTTATCTATTTTTTGATTTTCATTGACTTTAATTACTTTTCTATTTGCAAAATCTACGATTTTCTTTTCTTTTTCTCCCTTAGAAAAAGCGATGAGTAGTTCTCTCTGATGACAGATTCCGACAATACTGTCGAGATTATTTTCATAAATCGGAATGCGAGAATGAGAAAGACCATAGATTTCTTTTTCTATTTCTTTTAATTTTTTCTCTCCATTGAAGGCAGTAATTATTGTTCGCGGAGTCATTACATCTTTAGCGGTCAAGTCATTTAAAAGAAAAACACGATTAATCATTTCTTTTTCGTCTTCTTCGATAACTCCTTCTAAAAAACCGATATTGCTGAGAGTTCTGATTTCTTCTTCAGATATTGTTTTTTTCTTCTGCGGAAGACGATTAGTAAAAAATCCTATTATTTTAATAAGAGGGGAGAATACTTTTGTTGTGTAAAAAAGAGGCTTTGCAAGGTGTATACTCATTGGAGTTGCAAAAGACTCACCAATGCTTTTTGGGATTATTTCACCGAACACAATAACTAGAAATGTAAGGATGGCTAAAAATATTCCGATTTTTGAACTACCAAAAACTTCTGTTGCAATACTACCGACAAGAATACTACCGGCAATATTAAAGATGTTGTTAAAAACAACAATTACAGTAATTGTGGGGTGCATATCTTTTTTTATTTTCAAAAGATATTCTGCACCCTTCTTTTTTTGATTTGATAATATTTTTGCTCTATTAATGGATGTGCTAAAAAGAGCAGCTTCTGTTGCAGAAAAAAAGGCAGATCCAAGAAGCATAATCACTATTGTCGATATAAGAAAGTTCATATTAATTAATTTTACATTTTTAAGGCTAGAAAACAAGCTTTAAACAAAGAAAAGACAGGATAATTTCCTGTCCTAAAATTATTTACCGCCGAATCTTTTACCAAAAAATAAATAGTCAAATGCCATATCAAGTTCAATTTGAGATTCTCTCACTCTTCCCCAAGTTTCTTTACAATCCTCTTTGTTGTGCATCAGCTGAAATTCTACAAAAGTATGATTTTCTCCATAAGCGGCACATGATGGTTCATTCCTTGCTTCGTAACCGAAATCATTTTCTTCTATTTTTCTTTTTTCCTTTCTTCTTTGATTCGTTCTTTTACAATCTTGTACTTCTTGGTAGAAGATAAGTCGGTTTTTCTTTGATTAAGGTGCATTTTTTCTCCTCCTCTTTCTCTATTAATTCGTGCACCTGGTCGAGAAGTGATGGCCTCGGCACATCTCTAGGTGAGGATAGACTTGCCTTTTTGCTGTGCTACTTTTATTTACCATTTTCAATTCTATAAGTAAAGTTCGGCGGTAAATATTTGTTCAAGATAAATTTAATAACCCCAAGCAAAAGCAATGTAGATAATTGTTAATGGTAAGTTGTCTTTAGCGGGTTAGAGCCTAACGGGGAACGCTGGATCTAGTCCTCGAAAGAAAGGCGGGCTAAAAGGTAGGAAATGGTAGATTCGGCGCCCTGGTTTAGATTAATAAATTTTTCCCCAACCCCATCATAACATCCTCCGGTAGTGCGGTCATAAACAACCTGCTCAAGAGCATTATCTCCAAAGAACCAGTTAAATGCGATGTGTGCTAATTCCTTGTAGCGTTTCTCGTTTGTTATCTGAAACATTGTATTAAGAGCTACTACGGCGGCAGTGGTGTCCTCGGGCTGCTGGTCAAAATACTGTCTTGTCCCTCCCTTGGGAAACCAGCCACTTTGGCCGACAGGAATGTACACACTATCCTTAAAAGTATGTTTGATTAAGAAGTTGAGGGTTTTTTCAGACACTTCGAGATATTTTTTCTCTCCGGTTATTTTGTACCCGAGGAGAAGCGCTTCTGGCAGGATGGCATTTGAATATGTTAAATAATGCTCAAACCACTCCCAGTCCGACGAGTGACTCTTTTCATATAAAATTATAAGTTGTTCGCAGCAGGACCTTAATGCAGCGAGAGTTTTGGGGTTTTCCCATTTTGAAAGCAAGTGATTGAGAGCCTTGATGTAAAAAGCAATAGCGCGAGGCGAGGAAAAAGCAATGTTTTTTTGGAAACTTTGTTCAAAGAGAGAATGGGCTTGTTTTCTAAAGCGTTTGGGAATTTGTTCGGTAGTTGAAACTAAGGCAAGAGCATATAGGGCTCTGGCACTGGGATCTTCTGAATATTCCTGGATATTTCTTTGCCTATCAATAACGCGGTTTGAATTGACATAATTATCAAAATAACCATCAGGTTTAGCTAGTCGACAAAAAAAGTTGAGATATGTGGAGGCAAGTTTTAGCGAGGAGTGAGTCCTAAATTTTTTATAATGAAGAACGGCCACGATTAATGCTCGGGCATTATCATCTAAAGTATATCCAGAAGAAAGATCTGGTTCGGTCAGCTTGGCAAACTGAATAATGCCAAAATTATCAGTCAATTTAGCCAAATGTTCAAGTTTTATAGGTGGAGGTTTTCTTTGTCCCATGGTTAGCTCCGGCGCAAATTGCGAGAAATATTTCATATAGGAATGGGCAACATTTTCCCAGATCATATGCCTAGTGCGGAAATAAGCGTTTTTACCCATCTGTAAACATAATTCATTATTACTTATTAATTTAACAATGGCATCGGTAAAAGCCGACGGGTTTTGAAAATCAATCAATATGCCGACCTTACTCGTAATGTCTTGTTTGGCTTGAGCAAAGGCTGTGGATATGACCGGGCGACCGCTGCCAAGGGCATAAGATAAAGTGCCGGAAACGGCCTGGTTTGGATTTAAGGAGGTGGAAAGATAGATGTCGGTAGCCTCTAAAAATTGAAGAAGTTTATTTACATTAAAATAGATATTATAAAAAGAAACGCAGTTGCTTAAACCAAGTTGATGCACTTTTTTAGTGAGAAAATTACGGTAAGTTTCGCCATCCTGTCCCAAAACAGCAGGATGAGTGACGCCGGCGATAAGAAATCTAACATTAGGAAATTTTTCTACTATCTGCGGCAAAGCCTCAATAACATACTCAACCCCTTTGCCGGGACTAAGAAACCCAAAGGTTGAGAGGATTAGTTTGTGAGATAGGCCGAGGGCGGACTTGGCGCGCTCATTGGTTCTATATGGAATATGGTGGATGCCATGAGGAATAACTTGAATTCGATCAGGATCTAACCCATAATCACCAACGAGAATTTCCTTTGAAGAGTGAGTCATAACAACTATTCCTTTCGAATATTTCATTATCGCCCGGACGATGTTACGCATTTTTTCATCCGGAGCGGGAAGGATAGAGTGAAAGGTGGTAACAACCGGTTTTTGAAGTTTTTCCAGCAGGAGAAGCAGATGTGAACCATATTCCCCCCCGAAGATACCGAATTCATGTTGAATATTGACAAGCTTTACTTCTTTGAGCTGGTTAAGTTTGTTGGCAACGTTAACATAGTCCTCTTCGCGATGCTGGCTTATCTGGAGAATTACTTTATCAGGATAGGGGAAATGACTTATTTCAGTAAGATTCATCGCGACAATCTTTGACTTAACCGACGGTCCAAACATTTGATCAATAGCATTGGTAAGGTCAGTGGTAAAGGTAGCTATACCGCACTGTCGTGGCGGAAAGGTGGAAAGACAAACTATCCAAGATTTCTTTTGCTGGTCAGCGCTCGCCCCGTCAGAAATTGCTTTATTTGCCTTTGACTTTGTTTGTTGATTCATAATGTTTTTAAAATGTTTTCCGTTATCGTGTTGTAGACCCTATTAGATAATTAATAATCAATATCTAACAGGGTCTACCAAGACTTCTAACGAGGCTTATAGTTTTAGAGAGCTTTTTTTAAGTTCAGTCAACAGCTCTGCGAGGTCAACAGATTTCGCGGCGATTAATTTGTCGGCAGCCCCATAATAAATATAAAGTCTTTTATCTTTTACTACTGCTCCGGTAGGAAAAACAACATTATTTGTAATACCACCTTTTTCCCAGGGAGCCTTTGGGGAAAACAGAGGTTCTTTTAATCGCCCCAAAACTTTTAGGGGATTTTTGAGATCAAGCAGGGCAGCGGAGGCATGATAGATTTTCCCCAAAGGGGTATCCTCCACTGCATGATAGATAATGAGCCAGCCGTCTTTTGTTTCAATGGGAGGGCAACCGCCACCGATGTTGCGATTTTCAAACCAAAAGAAAGGGTCAAGCACAATAGAATCACCAAGATTTTTAAAATAATCGCGCCAGCGATCTTCGGTAAGTTCGGAGAAATTGTTAAAATAAATAATTTGGATTCCGGGTAAAATACGGTGGAGAAGAGCAAATTTATGGTTGAATTTTTGGGGGAAAAGACAGGCGTTTTTTTCAAATAACAAGATATCCTTGCCTCCTTTTTCTTTATATAATATCTCGAACATGGTATATCTTTCTCTAATTTTTGACTCACGAAAAATGTCTTCCGCTTCATCGTAGGAGATTTTCGGCGAGATCAGGCCTTGTTTTACAAAATGGACAAGATCTTTGCTTGTGGCGTAGGCAATGAGAGCATTTTTACCGTCATAGGCAGTGTAGAAAAGGTAGTATGTTCCTTCTAAAAGAGTAATTCTTGGATCTTCTAAGCCCTTTTTCTCGTAATCATATTCAGGAAAGAGAACCGGCTCTTTAAATCTTTTTACAACTTTATTATTTTTCAGTTGGCAGTAGCCGATGGCAGAAACCTCCTGGTGATTACTTGCCCGATAAAACATATGGGTAATACCATCCGTCTGGATACAGGCCGGGTTTAAAACACCCTTATTTTCAAATTCCAAATTTGTTTTTTCTAAAATTATTCCCTCATTTTTAACTGTGATCATAATTTAATTCCTTAATTGGTTAGACCTTCCTGCCGGTAGGCAGATATTCACATTTTACCCCGAAATTGATAGCCGGTTAATTCATCCAAACCAACCCCAAGGGCTTTCGCAATCTTTTTCAATGTATCAAGCGTTGGGTTTATATTCTCATCCTGCTCAATTTTAATAATTGTGTTGTTGGCAACATCGGCGAGCTTTGCGAGGCGATCTTGCGAAAGCCCTTTTTGTTCTCGTAATTTCTTGAGATTTTTTGATAGTGGATAATCTTGTTTTGACATAGTTTATTTATGGTAGTACTACTATGTTAGAGTATAGCTGAATTCTTTAGCACTAACATAATGATACTACAAGATTTATTCTTAGTAAAGAATAAAGGGAGAAATGACCTGTTCTGTGCCATAGGCGCAATGGGGCGGAAACGCTGGGGCGAGCGAGCAAACTCTTTTCCCTGAAAAAACGAAATGTCTTAATTGGTCGGGCCGGCGGGATTTGAACCCACGATCTCGCGCACCCCATGCGCGCGCCCTAAGCCTCTAGGCCACGGCCCGTTTTACCTAATCTTTTCCTAGAGTTTTTATGCACTTTGTACAAGCAAGCACTTTTTGTCCAGCATAAGGTTTGAAGTTTTTCTTTTTTATATCTGCTGGAATAAGCGCCTTTTGTAAATTAGGGCGTTTTCTTTTTTTAGGAGTTGGATTGTATTTTGACATCAGTTTTTTTCTTGCACTTTCCATAACTGATGTTTTTCCACAAATTTGACACATTCTTGGCATCTTATTGAACCATTTATTTATAACAGGGTATATTATAACCAAAATTATTATTTTTTCAATAGTTTGTTTGCACGAACTTCTAATTTTTGTTATTATTTCATTTATGGAACTATCTTGGATATTCATTTTTATAGTCCTTATATTCTCTGCAATACTTCATGAGTATATGCATGGTTTTGTTGCATATTTACTAGGAGATCCGACCGCAAAAAACATGGGGAGGTTAACGTTCAATCCGATTCCGCATATCGATCCGATTTATACAATACTTCTTCCTCTAATAATGATTATCTTGCCAACGAACTTTATTATTGGTGGAGCAAAGGCGGTTCCTATAAATCCTGCCAACCTGAGAGGGAAGTATGCACAGATGAAAGTTGCTTTGGCTGGGCCCCTGTCAAATCTTGTACTTGCTACAATCTTTGGAATTTTTATTCGCTTCATTCCGATTATTAGAGAAAATGATGCTTTGTTTTTCGCATTTTCTGCGGTTGTTTTTATTAATCTTCTTTTAGCTGTTTTTAACCTTTTGCCGATTCCACCTCTTGACGGGTCACACGTTCTATTTACCTTTTTCCCGGTATTATCTGAAAAGATAAAGATATTTTTTTCTCAATATGGATTTTTTCTCCTTATTGCTATTGTATTCTTTTTTGCAAACTATATTTTTTATGGAATATTTTTGGTAATAGCTGTCCTTTTTTATCCCCTCACTGGTTTTTCTTTAGTAGAATTTCTCTCAATGATTTGAAAATATTTATTTTATTTTTTTGTTTAAAAGATTCTTAATAAGATTTTATACACTAAGAATATATTTAAGTTTTTTTGATGGAAAATTTTGACTTTTGTAATTAAAAAATGAAGGAAAGAATAAAGCTTATAGTTCCTCCCTATAATTTTGTTACTATGAATGAAGGTATTTTGCCGATACTTCCTTTGGGGATTGCTTATCTTTGTGATTTTATGAAGAAAAATGGCTGGTCGGTTGATGTAGACGATTTGGATATTAAAATCATATCTAATAAAAGTATTTTAGACAGAATGGTCTTTTTGGACTCAAAAATTGATGAAAAAAAGGCGCGAGAATATCTTAAAGCTGGCAAAAAAGACCCCTATATTGAAGAAGCAAGTGAAATCCTTTTTAAACTTTTGAATTATGAAAAATATGGTATTTTTGGCTTTTCTTTAATCGAAAGATTAGGAGTTAAATATACTCTTATTTTGGCCAAGATAATAAGGCAAAAAAAGAAGAATGCAGGAATTATTGTTGGGGGACCATTAGCAGAAAATGTTGTAGATCTTTCTTCAAATAATTTGTTTGATGCCGTGGTTATAGGAAGGGGAGAGACTGCTCTTTTGGATTTTTGTAAAAAAAGAAAGGATAATAAAAAAAAGACTGTCAGAGAGCGGAAAAAGATTTTTATAAATATGGATAATCCTAACGTCACTCTCAAAAATAAGCCTGATTTTAATGGTTTTCCACTTGACCTATACACCAAAATACCAAGAAATTATGCTTTTCATAATTTTACGGAAAATCTCGTTATTCCTTATATTTATTCTTATGGCTGTCTTTATAATTGCGCCTTTTGTGGGAACTCTATAATTCCTTCTGTTCAAAAAAAAATATTTAAAAAATCAACAGAACAAATTATCGACGATTTGATTGCTCTTAAAAGAAAATTTAAAACACCATTTTTTGCTATTTATAATGAATATATTCATTGCGAAGAAAATATTTTTAGAGATATCTGCTCAAAATTAATAGATTCAAAATTAGATTTAACACTTACCGGATGTGTTCGAGGCAACTTCTCTCCCAATGATGTTTCTTTGATGGCCAATGCAGGTTTTAGGGCGGTTACTATAGGGTTGGAATCAGGAAGTGATCGTATACTTGCACTAATGAAAAAAGGAACTAAGAGAAAAATGGTTGAGAATCTTATTCAAGAATTAGATAGAAATGGAATTTTTAAACTTTGTTATGTCATTGTTGGATTTCCCGGGGAGGAAGAAAAAGATTTCCAAAAAACTATTTCTTTTATTCAAAAAAATATTGATTTAGTTGATCAAATTTCTATCAGTATTTTTCGTATGGAAAGATGTTTTGTTCGAAATTTCCCTGAGAATTTTGGTATTAAAATAAAAGAGGAAACAAGCAAGAATTTTTCTTATCATACACCTTCTGATCTCCCAGAGTATGACGAAATTGGAGGAAAAAAATGGGAAGAAATTAAAGCTGAAAACGAAAAAAGATTTTATATACTACATCGACTTTTTTATCTTTATAAAAAGATACCTCAATATTTTTACCGATCCAGTCTTAATGAAATTATGTATTTTAGTCGTAAATATCGTGATTCTAAAAGAACACAAATTGAACTTAGAAAATTATACGAGGAATTTAGGCAGAACAAGCCTCTCTACCTTAGAATTACTGACAAAGAAAATATAAGAAATGTTTTTAAAGAAGATATATATCTTCCTATTAAAACCTCTTTTGATATAAAGGAAATTTTGAAAATTATTGAAGAAGAAAAAAATAAAAAAGAGTTAATTCTTCTTGGAGGAGAACCGACATTGATGTCAGAGTTACCAAAAATTATCGTTTTTGCTAAAAAGAAGGGTTGGGAAAAAATAACTCTTTGGACCAATGGAAGAATGTTCTTTTATAAAAATTATGCAAACTCTCTAAAAATTGCAGGGCTTTGCAAATTAGTTGTTTTTATCTATGGGCACAATGCGACAACTCATGATAAACTTACCGGAGTACGTGGAAGCTTTAAACAAACAATGGAAGGGATAAGATTTTGGAAGAAGATTGGAGGCAAGGTTGAGATTGTTCCCAAAATCTTAATTGAAAATGAAAAACATTTATATGAGATGATGGAAATAGATTGGCGATATTCTGATGATACTGTTTTTTAATTTTAGTGTATAACATGTGTAGAAAATGAGAGAAGTTGAATAAGATGAGATACATAGGTAACACCCTTGTTTTACCAAAAACTGGTAAAATAGTGGGTAAGATTAACAATTAACCTATGTAATCTCGTCTTATGACTAATTGTACCACTAAAAGGACATGGAGAGGACACAGCTTTTTCATACCCAAGCCATTAATATTATTAGGTAAATATACTAGATGGAGAAAGATAGCTGAAACATTAAATTTTTCTAAACAAGCCAAGAATAGATTAGAATGGTTTATATATTACGAAACTAAAGCTAAACACAATGCTTCTCTAACATCAAGACATTTTGGAATCTCAGCTAAAACCTTTCATAAATGGAAGAACATCTTTGATCCAGCTAATCTCAAGACATTAGAAGATAGATCTAAAGCTCCAAAGAACAAAAGACAAAAAGAGATCACTTCATTAGAAGAATCAAGAGTAGTGGAATTAAGAAAGAAACACATTAGATGGGGAAAGATGAAGTTAAAGAGATTATACAGTAATATATATCAAGAAGATATATCTTCTTGGAAAATACAATATACTATTAAGAAATACAAACTATACTTTCATCCTATTAAGAACGAAAAGCTCCAAAAGAAAAGAAAAAGAAATCAAGCTAAAAAGAGAATCACAGAGCTTAAAAAGAAACCCTTTCCTGGATATTTAATAGCCCTAGATACAATTGTTATCTATTGGAATGGAATGAAGAGATATATCCTAACTGCTACAGATACTGTTTCTAAAATACCTTTTGCTAGAATGTATACCACTAAAAGTTCTAGGAATGCTTCAGACTTCCTAAGAAGAATGTTCTTCTTGTTAGATGGTTCCTTTCTTAATGTTCTAAGTGATAATGGTTCTGAATTTCATAAAGAGTTTATCAAAGCTTGTCAGGAATTAAACATTAGTCAATACTGGTCTAGAAACCATACTCCTACCGATAATCCTACTAATGAAAGATTCAACAGAACTTTAAAAGATGAATTCATAGCTCTTGGTAATTTTAATCCAGATCCGGTACAATTTAATAAAGCTCTCACCGAATGGTTGATAGAATTTATCTTCGTTAGACCTCATCAAGCTCTAGGCTATGATACTCCTTGGCAGTTCTATCAGAAAACAGCTAAAGTGTTACCTATGTGCTCATCTCGTACATG
>Ga0075122_10003059_pt1 | contig 10702 bp, 14 predicted proteins | sample AntAceMetag02UKB_FD_69790 | JGI IMG/M metagenome (GOLD analysis project Ga0075122, IMG submission 69790) | Saline lake microbial communities from Ace Lake, Antarctica - Antarctic Ace Lake Metagenome 02UKB | ecosystem: Environmental > Aquatic > Non-marine Saline and Alkaline > Saline | place...
AATTTTTTTCTTCCCCTTCAACAACTTAATATCATCCAACGACAACCCATCCCAATCCGCCTTAATGACCTTCCCCTTAACCTTAATATCATCAACCAACCAGTCCCCCTCTCGAAGATCCTTCCCAGAAACATCCCTTATCATAGAAACCCTCTCAAGCCCCTTAGCAAAAACATAAAGCACTGGCAATAACATAACAATAGCAGCAAGGAAAAGAAAAACCCAATCCACATAACTAAGCACAAATAAAACAACCCCCATCAAAAAAACATATCGAACCCACAAATTAGAAAACCCTTTCTTAATCTCCTCGTTAACTTCCTTAAAATCTCGCAGATACAAAACTGCCGAATAAATCAGCCCATAAATAGAACCACTAAACATCAAAAACAAAAGAAACACCCCGATATTAATCAACGTCATATTAAAATCAACTCCAATAAAAAACACCGTCATAGCAACCAATAGCTTCGCATCACCCCCAGCAAAAACCCTGCCATAATAAAACAAATTCATAAAGGCAAACATTATAACCAAGGCAAACCCTGCCTGAAAAATTAACGTAACATCCTTTTCAAAAATCGCTTTATAAAAAATAAACACAAATCCCGAAACCATCAAAAATAAATTCAACCAATTATCAACTTCTCTTCTTTTCAAATCCTGCAAACTAGCGACAAGAATCCCAATCAAAAACAACCAAAACAAAAAACCAAACATATCAATACTTCCTATTCTTCTTTAATTTCTTTTTCCCCTTAACCTTCTCCGTCTTATCAACATCGGGCTCACCAGAGTCATCCCTTTGGGACTCACCAGTCTCCGAAACATTGGCCGTCCGAAACTGCCCACCTCGCTTATACCCTCGAGCCAACCTCTTTCTCTTTAAGTCCTTCTTGGTCCTTCGCCGATCAGTTCCTCCATAGTCCATTATACCTTAGTCACCTCACCATTCTTATTTATCAAATAACTCCTCCCAAATTCAAAAGAAAAATCAACCGGGAAATCAATCTTACTTTCGTTCTTCGCAACCAACAATCCTCTCTTCTCAATCTTCGCCCTACTAAAACTAGAATCATCCCACACCGAATAAATACCATCTTCCAACAAATTCCTCGTCTTATCCTGCTCCCTCACTTCAACTCCTCCAAGAAACAAACCATCAAAAATAAAATTCCTCATGTCATCATCAGCCATAACCCCATCTATAAAACTACCCTTAAAAGACCCTCCAAAATCCTTCGCACCACCCAGAGAACTTTTAATCAACTCAACTTCTCTCATCTCAAAAATATCCAACTTATCCCTTAACATTAAAGTATCAGCAGGCGAAACAAGAGAAGCATGGGCATTTCCCTGCTGCACAACATAAAGCACAATAACAACCCCGCATAAAAAGAGCGTAAAAAACACCATCATCAATGAAAAAATTTGTCCTCGTTTTCCCTTAACCATAAAACACCCTCCACATTCCCGCAACCATAATATCAGGAATTTCCTCTAATTCTGGAAATACCAAAACCGTCTTATAATCAACCGAAACCAAAGCAGCATCAACCGAAACTCCTTCCCGAACAAGACCTTCAGCCCTAACAAGTCTCTCATAATTTTTCATATAAGTCTCCACGTTCCCAACGCCAACATCTCCATCATTGTAAATCTTCTCACCATTCTCAGCCTTATCAAAAGCTTTCACAATCCCCGACACAACAACAAACCCAATTAAAATCATCACAATAATAATCGTAGCAGTAAACAGACTAACCAAATCAGCAATCCCCGCTTTTTTATTCAACATTCGCAACCACCTCCACAATAACCTTTCCATCCTTCTCAACCTCACCATCCAAAACAGAAACGCTATACCACTTCACAAAATTCCCAGGTTCATATTTCTTAATATCCTTTGTCGCAGCCGCATTCTTAAAAATATCACGAACCCACAACGAACCGCTATCGCCTCCTTCAATCTCAAAAACCTCACTCCCGTCAATCTCCACTTTAACCGAAACGAAAAACCTCTCCATCTCCTCCTCCTCATACCCACAATATTCAAAAATATCCTCCTCAACTTTCAACTTCCCTAAATCAACAACCGCCTCCTTAATAACACAACCCGAAATCTCCCGAACCAATATCATCGCCTCACTATCACGAATATTAATATGATGAGAATAAACTATAGACGAAACCCCCAAGATAACAACAGAAATTATTATTATAACCAAAACTCTATACATCGTTATAACCGAAGAACCCAACTGCGCCTTTTTGTTCATTTTATCACCACCACAAATTTATCATCTTCCTCAATAACACTCACATCATACTTAGAAAAAAAAGCATATCCGTTCAAAGCACCCAACCCCTCAAGCGCAACAAAAACACGACCATCCTTAATCGCAACATCACTAATAATCCCATTCATATTTGTTTTCCAAACCGCAAAGCTCATTCCAGGAACTGCAGAGTCTATTAACAAAGCCAACTCCCTCTCAACAACCTGCTGCCGAACCCCCCTCGCATTAATCTTATCCGCCGTCATCATCAAAAAAACCGAGAACACAAGAACAACTAAAATAATCTGAATAATCACCTGATTCAACAGCTCTCCCTTTTTATCCATTTTAAGCCGGGATACCTTCCCATGTATTACAAATCCCATCATTAGTTCCCCAACTAAAGAAATCACCCTTTAACTCCTCCGTATAATCCTTTTGACCATTCTGAAAATAAAACATATAAGGAACGTATGCGGCAACTTTATCATCCTTAGCAATCGTAACAGACCCAAAAGAAATAATCAGGTCTCCTTGACTAACATTCAGATACTTAGGCAAACTAACCTTCGCAAACTGCCCTTTCCACTCAGACAAATCCAAATCCCCCTTAGCTTTAAGCTCATCATTCCCACTCCACTCATTCCCACCCGAATCCTTCCCAATCTCAAACTTCTCTCCACTCAAATTAAACGGACTATTAAACGCAGGATTAAATGGCTCAAATAATTTCCCAGCACCATTAAGATAATTTAAATAGAAAAATTTATCATCAAGCTTCTCCCCATTCAACAACCCCTCAATATCAATCTTCCCACCTTCAACAGCCTCTTTGGCATCATTAGTCAAATGAATCCTGGCACACGGAATACATGTGGTCTTATCCCCATAGAAATCCGCAGGGAAAATATTCAAATCTCCGCTCCCAAATACAAACCAACACTCGACCAAAGCATCCCCAATAATTTTATCAACCTTCCCATCATCGACATCATCCTTGGTCACTTCAATAACATTCGTCTTACACTTCAAAGGAAATTCGTCTTTAAAAGAAATCGCAGCCCCTGCTTTCTTAACATCTGGAACCGCACTCCTAACTATAACACTCTCCTTACAAACCTCCCTGTCAGCACCCTCACCAGTGAAATACTCATTAAAAATAAAATAAAACGAAATCCCCAAAACTAACACAGCCATAATCGCCGGTAATAAATAATTCTGCCACTGCCCTTTTTTACTAATCCTCCTCATAAAACTTTATGGAAAAACAACTTAATAAAACTAACTAACCATAATTCCCAACAACTCTAACAATAGCAAAACCCGCAGCAATCACAATCGCTATATACAACAACCACTTAGCAACTTGAGTAACCCCGTCACCCTTCTTATTTAATCTCCGTAAAAACATATTCATCCCTCTTTAATTTAATACCAATCCTCTTCCCACTCTCATCATACCAAATCTCATCCTTCCCATCATAAGAAACAGGATAATCCAAATCCTCACAATACCTACAACTAGATTCATAACCATCCACAGTACAAACACAAATCCTATTATCCTTCATACCAAACGAATTAAACTGAACATTCTCTGGTATATCTTTATACGTCGGGGGAGTCCCTATCCCTCCTCTTGAAACCATCACTCTCCTCATCTTCACAAAATCAACCTCAATCGTCTTCCCAAAATAAACAAGATAATACTCCCTATCACTATCCCCAAGATACCACATAAAAAACTCACCACCCTCTCCACTATCCGCAACCTTAATCTCATTCTTTAAAGTTTCGAAATAAGACTTCGCCGTCTCATCCCCTCTATTAAATATCGGTGAAAACAACTTCACCACCAACATCAACAAAATAATAATAACCGCAACAGCCAAAATCAACTTCGCAATCTGCCCAATAGTCCACCCCCCACGCTTATTCATTTCCACACCTCTTCACCTTAAAATGCTCATAAATCTTATTTATCTTAATAAAATCATCCCAATCCGAAAGCCCAACAAAATCAGAGACAACTGAATCTTCATTGTTATAAAAGAGAACAACCTTTTTATCCTTATAATAAATCCCTAGTTTTTCCCTATTAAGAAGATTAAAAAATATCGGCGGAACATTATTTCGATCTTCAAAAAACACTTTATCAATTTTAACCGATAAAGACCCATCAGAAGACTTAATAAAATCTATGCCATTAAAAACATAATTATCCTCCAACTCCGCAAGAATTTTTCTAAGATCCAAAGAAGACTTCCACAAATTAGAATTCTTATCCGCAATTATCTTCCCATCTTTAATTATACCAACATTCCTATTCCAGAAACCATAATTCATCAGATATTCACCTTCCTTTTTCTTATACAACTTAACAGACGTCACCTGGCCATTATAATAAATTTGATTCCCACCAACAGAAAAAGGTCCCGTTTCAGAATTCGCAATATCTCCACCCTCAACCTTAACTGACTCACCATAAAAACTCACATTACTCCTAGCATCTAAAAAAGCGGTCAATTTGCCAGCCAATAAATCTTGTGCAGCCTTTCTTTTATCCCAATCACCCTTAGCTTCATCAAATATAGTCTTAAACTGCCCCAAATCCATATAAAATCTTTCATCACCTATCCATGTAGGCAAAATAACTCGCTTATTCTCATCATAGATATACCAAACAAAAACTTCTTTATTATTCTTATATCGACTATAAAGATCCTTTAAAACAGATTCCTCATTCGAAAATCTCTTCTCTTCTTTAACAAAGGCCCCATTCTCTATCTGGCCCTCTTTCCAATTTCTCCCATTATATGCATAAGCGCAATTATCTCTTGGTCTCAAGCAATCAAACTCCCAGTACAGTGTCCTTTTATTATCAAAACTCATATCCCCAACAAAATCCCCATACTCTATATTCTCTTTAACCAAAAATTCCTCAACAGTATTATTCAACAAATCATAAGCATCCTTATGTCTCTGCGCCTCGGCCGAACCAAAACGATAAGCCTCGTCATTATCACTCACGCCATCCCCCGACACAGTAAGCCCGTCCCCCTTAATACTAAAATTAGTAAACCCAAAAAGACTATTCTCTCCATCAAGAACAAACAGACAATTATCCTCACATGGGTAAAAGTTCCCACTCACACCATCAATAGTCTCAGGGAAAGCATCTCCACAACTAGGAATCCCGTCATCCCTAACTCCCAACAAAATCAAAACCTCATTATATCGCCCCTTAATATTCTCAACCAACGGACCAAACCCTTTATTCTGAACACCATAAATAATTATCACCAACAAGAAAACTCCCAAAACCAAAGTCAATAACTTCGCCATAGTCCACTCAGTGGTCCCACGATTATTCATCGACCAAACCTCAAAACCTTCATAACAGAATCGAGCAAATCCCCACCCTTACCCTTAAACAAAACTATCGCGATAATAACCATCGTCACCAACAACACAACAAAAAGCAAAGTCCGAACCAATTCCCATGTAACCTCGCCAGACTTCTTATTCACCATAAACATACAACATTAAATCAATTAATAAAGATTGTCATAACAACCACACACCAAATGGGCACCCAAAACTAACAACTAATCGAAGGACACTTTACAACACCAATCCCATTAGGATATCTTGTTACATTTGTAAAATCTTCACAACTACCTGACGTCTTAGTAACATTAGCCTTTGCTGAAGTTCCATTCCAAGAAACCATCTCTTGCCCAAATTTCATAGTTCTAGATTGATCACAAAATGCATTCTTACTTTGACTAGCACAAGCAACCTCACAACCCCGAACCACATCATCAACATTAACAGATCCTCCACCTAATTCAGTAATCTTACTCCACATATTATTCCATCCAGTCGAAAACCCAAAAATCAAAAACACCAAAACAGCTATACCCAAAACTATCGCAATAATAGTTCCCAAAGTCATCTGCTGTCCCTTTTTTCGAGAGTTCACTCGAGAAAAGCATGATAGTTTTACAAAACTTTCTTTTTTATTCGTCACCATCTTATTATATCAACATCTTCTTTATTTATAAACTTTTACACACAGCTTACCGTCGAACATTCCATTTCCCTAACTCGTCCGCCAGCCCAATCAGCCTTACTAATATCAGCACAACTCATCTTAACATTCTGCTTCCCCTCGCCAAACGCAACTTCCTTCTCCTCGCAACAATAAGCATAAACCGATTCACTCGTCACTAAATTATCACAGACACTAACAATCGAATCAACATTACTCTCTGTCTGCTGAGTCTTAAACCACTTCGACAAAAACCCAGTCTGAGCATTAAAAAAAACAACAAGAATAGTCAGAACAGCAATCGATAAAACTATCATAATCACAGTCGTCACCGCCATCTCCATCCCTCTCTTTTTCACAGCCATATATATCACAATAATAATAACTTTATAAAATTACCTTCAAGCAACTTAGACTTTAAGCGGGCTTAGACGAGGCGCAAGGTTGCGAAGTGTGCAAACGCACATGAGCGTTCTTGCAACGAAGTATAAGCCGCTTAAAGTCTAAGTTAAGCCGGCCAGGGCTACTGCTCCGATAATCGTCAACCCAGCAACGGCACCTGCAGCAACAATAGAATAAAGTATTATCGTAACCTTCAGATTCTTCCCGATCTCAGCCGTCGTCTGTAAAGGATCCCGCCCCGACTTTATCGTAACCAACGTAGATGTCAAGATAAAAACAATCTCAATCAAATAAAGCCCAATAATAATCTGCAACCAATAAGTCGGAATCATTTTAGTAATATCAAAAATCGAAAGAATCCCACTAATCCCTCCAGCCGCTTCAATCCCTGCACCACCGACCTCACCACCAGCAAACATCGCAGACAAACTCCCCAATATCGTAGTAATCATCCCTGACAAACCAACAATAATACCAGACAGCAACGGCGCAAGGAAAGTCATATTCGACTTCATATCAGAAACAATATCCGCCAACAAATCATTCAACCGCTCATTTATCTTCTTAATATTCTTAACATAATCACTAATAGACATCAACGACCGAGCCGCAACCTGTAAACCTTTCTTAACCGACTCAACCAAAATTCTCATAGAAGTAGCAACTAACTGCGACGGATAAAACACAGTAGCACCTCTCTTCGGATCAAACAACGCCCTCTCCAAACTCATTCCCAACTGCTGAATATTCTCATTAACAATCCTAAAGAAACCCTCAGTCGCCGTCCCCTTCGTCGACTCCGCAACCTTAGAAAACGCAATCTCCGCCGGCAAACCATCCCCAATCCTATTCCCAAGCTGAAACAACGAAGACGTAAACTCCTTCTCGACTTCCTTATATTTCCTCCTCGTATCCAAAATATCCTTCGTCTTATCCTTAAAAACAATAATAAAAACCATAGCAATAGAAATTGGAACCAACAGACTCAACATCAAAGCCCCAGAACCAAACGGCCCAGTAACGACTCCCGCCGAATCCGTCATAATTCCAAAAACACCACTATTCCCTAAAAATCCCAAACCAATACTCGACCAAGCATAATCCCTAGTCGTCCCAAGCCAAAACGGAATCGGCGTATATCTCCACAGCAACGGAATAATCCCAATCAAAAACAATGGTGCCGCCAACAAAATAGCCTTCGCATAAGCCGCATTACTCTTATACTTAGGATACAAAGGATTCTTCTCCAACAGGTCAGACTCTCCATAGCCCCCCGGACGCTCAGCCATAGCCTTCCCCGTCAAATAAATAACCATAAACGGAATAAGAATATTAAAAATCAAAAACACATGATACCACTTAATCGCACCACCCATCATCGTCGAAGCCAAAGGCAAAATCGCCAAAGATAAGGTAGGCAACACAATCCCTAACATATAAACATTCGTCAACGGCGCCTTCACATTATGAGTATATTTCAACATCTTATCATAAACACCATCTAAAATAACCTGCAACGATTTCTCTAAAACACCAACTCGTCGGGCTTCATCAGGCTCGTACAAACTCGACTCAATCAAATGGAACGCCTCAACAAACTCCAAACTATAATCCTTCCAACCAACCAGATAATTATCAACACTATCCTTTATCGTCGAAAACTTCCCAACCTCAACATCCCAAAAAATCTTCCGGAAATCCAAACTCAAAGGCGGTTGTAAATGCTCAGAAGCAAACGAAACGGCCTTTTCAAAATTCGAAGTATGTTTCATATAAATAACAATATACAAAATCGCCGGAACCATCTGCGACGAAGCTTTCAAACGCCAACGCATCGCTAACCGCTCGGGTGCCTTCGACGAATAGAAAAACAAAAAGATAGCGACGATAAAAACCAAAAATAACAACATCATAGAAAAAGGTCCTCCCAATAACCAAATCGCTACCGTCAACAAACCCCCGCCAAAAATCGTCAAAAACAAAAGCATCGTAGCAAAGACAACAACCTCCGAAGCCGTAAGGTCCAAATGCGCAATCTCAATATTCCGATCAATCTTTACCTTATCTTTCTCCCCAACCTTCATCTTAAAAACATTACCCATCGACTTACACCACTTCTCATACCGCGAAAACTCCGGCAACATCGCCCCCTTAAATTTCTCATAACTCTGCGAAAACTTCTTCGTCTCCCCCGAGCTAGCATCATAACCCTTCATCTGAGACTCTATCTTCGCCCCATACTTCTTCAAAATATCATCAGTACTTGCCATCACTTCTTTACCCTCCGCAAATAATCCGCAACAGCAATATCAATAAACTGCTTCCGGTTCACGTACTTAAATTTATTTTCATCCAAATTAATAAACTCTTCTACCTCAACCAATAAATCAGAATTCATCTTAACCGCCGAATCCCGACTCTTCCGAACCGAAACCTTCTTCTTAGGAAAAATCGCCCGAACCGAAATCCGATCAATCTCCCCATCCTTCAAGTCAACGTCCTCAAAGTTCAACTTAGCACCAATAGCTTTCACTACAGAATCACCTTTCTTTTTCCCCATAAGAGTTACTAAAAGTAACTATTAGTAACTATATAAACATTTCCAACAACCAAATCACCACTCCTCCACTAAAGCTCCGCTCATCCGTTCCAAAAACCATTCAAATAAGATTCCATGAGAAATGCGCCGTCCGCAGATGGTGCAATTTCTTTTGGATAAATAATCAAAGACCAACTCTTTTACTTTCCTTCTCCAACCATCTCTTCCACTTCGGGAAAACAACATCACTCGTCGGCAAACCAATTTCCTCAGCAACCTCGTCCGAAATCTGATGAAACGCATTATTCGACATAACAGTAAATTTCCCCTCCAACAACTCGGGTATTTTCATCCTCTCTGCAAAATCAACAGTCTCCTGCTTAATCTTCTGCCGAAGAACGACATTATCCCAAACAGCATCCCAATCACCTGCCCAACCCTTAACATTCGACGCAATATCCTTCATAATCTCAGAATCCCCATTAATCAAATCCTCCGTCGGTTTCATTAGGTCAGCTTCAACATCATACTTCATCAAATCCACAAACCCACCTTCTACCAACGGATCCTTCGTCCAATGCTTACGAACCTCGGCAATTTGTAAAACACGACGCCAAGAATGCAAACCATCAGCCGTTTTAATCGGATTAGCAACCACAATCAAATCTGTCGCTTTAAATGAAGTAATCGGGACCCCCAAATCATTAACAACCCTGTCAAAAACCGAATAAGGAGATCCGCCATGAATTGTACCCGCAACAACATTCGCCAAAGCACCAACCCTCATCGCCTCATACAAAGCCTTAGCCTCAGATGAACGAATTTCCCCAACAATCAAAGATGAATCCCCCAAACGCAACGAAGCCCGAATCCCCTCCTCCGCAGAAACCTCAGTAGACTCACCAGCCAAAGCAGACCGAACCTTCATAGACAAAATATCATAATCCAATTTCCTCATAGCTGAAACCGGCAATTCCAAAGTATCCTCAACCGTAATAATCCTATGGCTCGGCATAATCTCCAAAAGCAAACTTCCCAAAAGTGAAGTCTTACCAGAAGACCGAGTTCCCGCAACTAACATCGTCCTCGCCCCATCAATCATAAAACTCAACAACCCAGCACCAAGCGAATCAATCATCCTATTTTTAATAAACAACGGCAGCGTCCACGGCTTACTCCTATGCCGTCGCAAGGTATAAGCCAAACCACCAGCAGAAAGCGGCTGCTGAATAATCGCAACTCTGGCGCTAACATCTCCCAATTCCAAATTCGTATCTAATATAGGATTAGCCTCATCCAACGCCCGACCGCTAGTCATCCTAAACTTCGCAGCCCAAGAATCCGCATCCTCCATCGACGGCACCAAATTCGAAACACACTCACCAAACTCATTATGCCTCACAAAAATATTCGACAAACTAACCGGCG
>Ga0075122_10003062_pt1 | contig 10692 bp, 6 predicted proteins | sample AntAceMetag02UKB_FD_69790 | JGI IMG/M metagenome (GOLD analysis project Ga0075122, IMG submission 69790) | Saline lake microbial communities from Ace Lake, Antarctica - Antarctic Ace Lake Metagenome 02UKB | ecosystem: Environmental > Aquatic > Non-marine Saline and Alkaline > Saline | place...
TGCAAAAATGATCCTGATGAAAAAAAACCAAACACAAATATCTGCCCGGTTTGCCTAGCTCACCCAGGCACCCTACCAACCATAAATAAAAACGCTATTTTGAAAGTTTTGAAAGTCGGTCTTGCTTTGGGATGTGAGATTGCTAAGTATTCATATTTTGATAGAAAAAATTATTTCTATCCAGACCTACCCAAAGGTTATCAGATTTCTCAATACAAAGATCCTCTTTGCGGTCCAGGCAAGCTCAGTGTCGAAGGAAAGGATATCGGGATCACAAGGATTCATCTAGAGGAAGATACTGGTAAGCTCTCTCACCCAAAGGGAACCAACGATAGTTTAGTGGATTTTAATCGCGCTGGTCGCCCCCTTATGGAGTTGGTCAGTGAGCCCGATATTGAAACAGGCAAAGAAGCTAAAGCATTTTGTGAAGAACTACAACTTATCTTACGTTACCTGGGAGTAGCTTTAGCCAATATGGAAAAAGGCGAGATGCGTTGTGAGGTTAACGTTAGTATTTCGGACACCGACAAATTGGGAACAAAAGTAGAAATAAAAAACCTTAATTCCTTTAAGGCGGTTGAACGGTCAATCAATTATGAAATTAAACGTCAAGCAAAACTCCTAAATAAGGGGGATAAGGTTATCCAAGAAACTCGCGGTTGGGACGAAAACAAACAAAAAACTGTTTCGCAAAGAGAAAAAGAGGAAGCCCATGATTATCGTTACTTCCCAGAACCTGACCTGCCTCCGTTTGATATTATTCACGAAGACAACCCCGACGACCTGAAAAGGATTCAAGAGGGAGGAATTTATTTGTCAGACATTAAAAAAACTATGCCAGAACTTCCAAATAAAAAAAGAGAGAGACTGGCCAAAGAATATGATCTCTCTAAAGAACAAGTTCAAGTGCTTTCCAAAAATAAGGACTTAGGAGAATATTTTGAAAAGGTCGCTTCCGAGCTTCAAGAATGGGTCAAGGCCGAAGAAGGCAAGAGCGAGGTTGAAGCGCCCGACAAGAAAAAACTTTATAAACTAGCCGCTAACTACCTCATCACCGAACTCCAAAAGCTTACCAATAAATCAGAAGATGAGGAGGCTATTGAAAAGATAACAGCAGAGAATTTTGCTGAGCTTATGAAAATGACTTACAAGGGAGAAATCAATTCTTCCGCAACTCAGGTAATTATGGCCGATATGTATTCAAATATTTACGAGACAAGAGACCCTTCAGAAATTGTTGAGAAGAGGGGACTGACGCAAATGAGTGACTCCTCAGAGCTAGAAGGTGTTGTTGAAAAAATTATAAAAGACAATCCTAAGGTAGTTAGTGATTACGAAAAAGGGCAATCAAATGCTGTTCAATTCTTTATTGGGCAAGTCATGAAAGAGACGAAAGGTCAAGCAAATCCACAAATGGTTCAAAAAATTCTTTTTGAAAAATTATCTTAATTATGCAACACAAAACCTGGGTAGAAATTGATTTAAAGCAAATTGAGCAAAACCTTTTGCAAATAAATTCTTTACTTAGCGAGAAAACGCAGCTAATGACTGTGGTAAAATCCAATGCCTATGGACATGGATTAATCGAAGTGGCTAAAGTTGCAAAAAAATCTGGTGCCAAATGGCTCGGTGTTGACAACCTGAATGAAGCCTTAGCAATCAAGAATACCGATATTGATCTTCCTGTTCTAATTTTAGGCCATATCGTTGAAGCTAGACTTCATGAGGCAGCTGAAAATGACTTTAGTTTTGTAGCTTACAATAAAAGCACTATTGATGCCTTGGGTGGTCTTGACGTTCCAGTAAAAATTCATCTTAAGATTGAGACAGGCACAATGAGGCAAGGTCTCTTTATAAAAGACCTTCCAGACGTCCTAGAAACCATAAAGAAGCATCAAAATATTAAACTTGAAGGTATTTACACTCATTTTGCTGATATCGAAGACACGACTGATCACAGCTTTGCCATGGAACAGCTTAGTAAATTTAAACAGGCGCTTGAGATGGTAAAAAAAGAGGGGATTGAACCGCTGGCCCACACTGCCTGTAGTGCAGCTATTATTCTTTATCCAGAGACCCATTTTGACCTAGTTAGGTTGGGATTAAGTATGTACGGCTATTGGCCTTCACCTCAGACAATTGTCTCGGCAAAAAACGCGGAGAAAAGTATTGAGTTGTTTCCAGCACTGAGTTGGAAAACACGAATTGCCCAAATAAAAGAAATAGAGGCAGGCACACCGATTGGTTATGGCCAAACAGAGAAAGCCGAAGCCAGCACACGAATAGCCGTTATCCCTGTTGGCTATTGGGATGGATATGATAGGGGACTATCGGGAATTGGGCGTGTTTTGATTGGTGGCAAAAGATGTAAGGTGGTTGGTAGGGTTTGCATGAATATGTGCATGGTAGATGTCGGACACGTTGAAGACCTAAAGATTGATGATGAGGTTGTTTTGATTGGCAAGCAAGGAAACGAAGAAATAACAATTGAAGAAATGGCTCAAAAATTAGGAACTATTAATTATGAAATTATATCTCGGATTAACCCGTTAATACCGAGAATTTACATGTAAGAAATTAATCTCTTGCGTGTCTTTAAATAGTGCATTTAAGTTAATTTGAGAATGGGATGTTGGGGTGAATAATAAAATTACTCACTACTAATCACTCATTACTCGTTGCTAAAACTATGTGGTCGTTAATATTGATAATTATCATTTTACCAGTTGTATTTGTTGCCTTCTTTTACAATAAGTTTGTTAAGCTTAGAGTGCGGGCAAATGAGGCTTGGTCAGACATCAAGGTTCAACTAAAGAGAAGGTATGACTTAATACCTAATTTAATAGAAACTGTCAAGGGTTACGCAAAGCAAGAAAAAGAAGTTTTGGAAAATGTTACCAAGGCTAGAACGGCTGCCATGAGCGCTAAAGGAACAAAAAATACGCTTGAAAAAGAGAATGCTCTCTCTGGCACCCTAAAAACACTCTTTGCGGTATCTGAGAATTATCCAGACCTAAAATCAAGTACTAATTTCTTAGAACTTCAAAGAGAATTATCAGATACAGAAAACAAGGTTCAAGCATCGAGAAGATTCTACAATGCTAATGTTCGAGACTTAAACATCGCTGTTCAGACCTTTCCATCTAATATTATCGCTAACATCTTTAAGTTCGAGAAGAAAGAATTATTTGAATTAGCAGACGAAAAAGAAGCCGAAAATCCAAAAGTGAAATTTTAAGTTAATTAAGTAAATTACGCCTATGACGCTTTATACACATAAAGCTTCAAATATGCGCAAAACATTTTTATTGATGTTTGTTTTTTTGTTGCTAATTATCAGTGTTGGTTATATTTTCAGTTTGGTATATGAGAATCCGGGCATTCTTTATTTCGCAGCTATTTTTAGTATAATCACAGCTTTTTCAAGCTATTGGTGGTCAGATAAGATTGTCACTAAACTAGCTCACGCGAAAGAAGTTAAGTTTGAAGAGAATAAAGAGCTTTATAGGATTCTTGAAAATCTATCGATCGCTGCAGGGCTTCCCATGCCCAAACTCTATCTGATCAATGAAGCTCAACCCAATGCCTTCGCAACAGGAAGAAATGAAAAACGTGCAGTTGTTGCGGTTACCACAGGTCTACTTGAAAAGTTAGACAGATCAGAGCTTGAAGGAGTCTTGGCGCATGAACTTTCACACATTGGCAATAAAGATATGCTTGTTATGACAATTGCTGTGGTTTTAGCCGGCACAATCGCTCTAGCTTCGGACATATTCTTAAGAAGTCGTATTTATGGAAGCAGAAGACGATCCTCAAATAATAACTCTCAAGCTCAAGGTATTATGATGATTATCGCGATAGCTGCAGCAATACTAGCGCCGATTGCGGCAATGATGATTAAGATGGCTGTTTCAAGAAAGAGAGAGTACTTGGCTGATGCAACCGGCGCACTTATTACTCGCTATCCTGAGGGATTGGCTAAAGCGCTTGAAAAAATCTCGGCCGATCCAAGTCCAATGAGAAGCGCCAAAAATGCAACCGCACATCTTTACATTTCAAGTCCGCTCAGGGCCAAACAAAAGAGGGGAATATTATCGAAAATGTTTTCTACTCATCCGCCTATCGAAGAAAGAATTGCCCTGCTTAGAAATCAAAAAGTGTAATAAGAACCTCAGGATTACCTGAGAACCTTGATTAGAATCTATAAGAACCTCAGGATCACCTGAGAACCTTGATTAGAATCTATAAGAACCTCAGGATTACCTGAGAACCTTGAAAGAATAATAAGAACCTCAGGATTACCTGAGAACCTTGATTAGAATCTATAAGAACCTCAGGATTACCTGAGAACCTTGATTAGAATCTATAAGAACCTCAGGATTACCTGAGAACCTTGATTAGAATCTATAAGAACCTCAGGATCACCTGAGAACCTTGAAAGAATAATAAGAACCTCAGGATCACCTGAGAACCTTGAAAGAATAATAAGAACCTCAGGATTACCTGAGAACCTTGATTAACATATATGAAATTTTTTAAGAAAAAAGAGGCCGGACCAGGAGCAAATGCTGCTCCGGAAATTGAACGGGAAGCATCTGAGCTCACTCCAGAAATGGAAACTCACTTCAATACGCTTTTAGCTGAAGCATCAGCAAATCATCTTTATTTCAAAGATAATGTTTCTTGGGAGAAATTTAGAGAAAACTGGGAGGACATAGATAACGTTTTCGGCAAGAAAAATATACTAGAAGGCAGACAGGCTTGGTTTGAGATGAAAAAGGAGGGTAAGGTGCTTGTTGAATATTTAACAAATAGAATTCGTGAAAGACTCCAAAACGGAGAAAGCGTCTACGAATACATAAGGCTATGCGTCAGCGTCGTTGGTACTGAAGATTACAATTTTTTTGCTGAAATTCTTGGGCATGAAACTGTTTGGAATAACTGCGACTCTAGTACTGCCGGTAGGACGCTGGAATATTTAGCTGACTCGGGCAACCCAGAGGCAACTAGCTTTGTTGTTGAATATATAAAACATATTTTGTCAGACGAATATACCCGTTCAGAATTCCGCTCAAGCGACCTATCTAGATCAGTATGCACACTAGCAACTCTTAGTGAAGAAGACGAAACCAAAAAAACGCTTTTAAAAATTGCTGAAGAAAGTGAAACTTTTAGTGGATGGCTTGAAACACATAAAATACTTAGTGGTCCATTCTACACATCTAGTAAGCCTACAGAACAGTACGTGACCGAAGAGTTTAATTTGGAAGTGGAGCAGGCACGTCTGGCCCAACTTGAAAAAGAGTTTGCAGAATTTGCAGAAAATCCGCCCGAAGAAAACCCATATGAACATTCAAGCATTGATGGAAGCCCCAGCTTCCACACTTCGCCTTTTGTGCCCTTAGAATCTGAACGGCTTGAGTCCGCCGAAGCTTCTGTTGACCTTGAAGCTAGCGCTAAACAATGGGAGGAAGAAAAATTGATCAATTTTTTTGGACGCTTTAAGTCAAAGGTTGAGGATCCGACTAGTTTAACGGATGAAAATTATCCGGCTAACCTTGCAAGGGCAGTTGGAAAAATTGACTCCGTAGACCCTGAAGCCTATCTTGATATTTTGGATGGTGTTACTGAAAAAACTGAAAACGACAAAGAAGAAGAAAGGTCAGTAGAATTGAATACGCCTGAACAAGCTTACAAGGTTACGGCTGCAGGCTTTGCGCGCGCTTTATCGTTGGGCATATTGGAAAATCGCCTCGATGAGGCGATTACAGAACTAGACCAAATTAAAGACTTGCTTGGCAGAAGTGCCGAACAACTAGATGATTCAACACAGATCAGTTTTTCTGTTTTTCTAGCAGATCAGCTGGGCCAGCTTCAGTCTTACTTGCAGACTCAAAAAGATTATCCCCTTGACACTACTCTTCCCAGAAGTGCTGAATCATTTATGATGTATCACGCAGGCTTCGATCGTGCCCGAGAAATCCCTGACTTTAGACAACTTTTGGCTGAAAAAATTCGATGGTATTTGGCACATGACTTAGCGAATAATATTGCAACCATTAAGCTTGAATCGCGCCAATTGCCGCCTAATGTAAGTGGACTCACAGAAGAACGGTTGATAGCTATTGGCGGACCATCTTTTCACAGGCTCCATGAAATAGTCGCTGAATACGCGCCAAAATTAGAGCTATATAAAAACGTAGAGAAAAACGATGTGCCATTCTATTGGGAAGCGCACGATGCGCTGCTCACAGATCTGGAATCTAAAAGAAATGTTGTTTTTGGTAGGGACGGTCGCTATTTCTTTACCGCTTTAAAAGCATCTGATTTTGGTCACGGCGAATCAGAAAATCGTTATGTCGTTATCACAAGGCCCATGAAGGAACACTATGAGCACTCTGAAAAGTATCTAGTGGCACAATATTTGGCACAGAATGGTGTTGCTCTAGATTTTAATTTTATTGACACTGGCTATGCTGGAACAATTCCAGAGTTTGCTATCCAGTGCTTATCTAGTGCTACGGGTGTTGAAATGTCCGCTGCCGAGGTTGATGATAGGATAAAGCTGCTTGAATCAAAAAAAAATACCAGAACTCAAATAATAAGAAAAGGTTACGATAGAGAGGGTAGCGTGGGCACAGTAGAAAGACGACCCCATGCTTACGATAGTCCAACTTATTTAAGGGTTGTGGGTGAAGGTAATAGGCTTGAGCCAGAAAAAAAACCAAAACCAGTTTCTGCTCAATTGGGTGCCTGGGTAACAGAGCACGTCTCGCTACGTAATTTTGCCCCACGTCTTGACGCAGAAAAACGCCAAGATTACTTAAAAAGCAATCCTCTTGAAGGCTATACGTTTGTTCAGGACATGAAAGGCTCAGGCTCTGTTATTAGCACTCATCCGATGGAATTATGGGAACATGAAAGGGAAGGTAAGAAGATATTGGTGAAGGGTGGCCCGGAACATACTTTGAGAGCTGATTTTGTCGGCTCTGAAATCTTTAATAAGCTCGATGTAACGGCCCCAAAAGCTGAGCTAATCACTATCGAAGATAAGTTAAAATTAAAGATGCAGTACCTCGAAGATTATAAGCCGGGTGGCGTAGAGTTGTCAGAAAAAAACCGTAGTGCTCACTCTATTCAGAAAGGCCTGCTTATTGATGCTCTTTTGAGTCAATATGATCGCACGCCTTGGAATCTAATGTTTAGAGAGCAGGGACGTTGGAATGATGACGTAGCCTTTATAGATCATGGTGCGGGCCTGACTTCTCGTGCTAGAGGTGGTCACAAGGGTTTTTCGGATAATTTTACCATTCAGGAACTCGAATTTATTTTGTCCAATCCACAATTTGAAGGAAAACCAGTCAATGCAGCCTATCATAATTTTATTGAGGTCAAGGATGGACAATTAGTCGTTCACGACAAAAACCTTCTCCGAAAAATCTTAGAACCATTCAAGGAAAATCTAACCGATGATTATATCGATATAATTATTGGCAGAGCGGGCTATTTAAGAGGCGAGGCATCTGTAGAAGATTTACAAGCCCGCATCAAGGAACTCGAAAGCCAACTAGGAACAATGAGTCCACAAGCGCGCGGATATAATATGCTGAAAGATGCTATTGAAACATACAGAGGCGCTATTGAGATAGGGGGTGAATCAGAGTACCTAAAGATGGCCCTCAAGAAAAGAAGAGATGGTATTGTAAAAATGTTTGAAACAGTTTTAGAAAGTGATTAATATGGAAAAGATTGAAATAAACAATCCTATTGAAAACAAAGAGTCTTTGGAAAAAATGAAAGATAATATGCCAAAAGTTTTAGATGGCACAAACTTTGAAATTCCCTACGAACCAATATCCATCAGGCGCCTAGTAACACGGTCTGAGTTTGCAAGAGAGATTGGTAATGAACCTGGCACTCATTCGTTTATCGGTAGAAAAGTCAACCGAAAACGCTTTTCTCACCCACTATCAAACGGGGAGTATATGGTTATAAAAACTAACCGAGGCAGTTCGCCTCAAATATTTTTTTCTATAGAAGCAGGTGATACAAGTGAGAGTCCAATTGACCTTGAAAATTTACCCAATCAAGATGAGGTTACAGCTTTACAAAACTCAAAATACAGAGAGCTAATTGCTGACACTCGCTTAGTCAATATTTCTCATATAATCGATGGTACAAATTTAAAAGGAGAAGAAAATTGGTCCGCTCACTATTTTGAATCTGGCAAAGACGGCCCGCAAATTGATTGTTTTTCTAGCGAACAAGCTTGGCAAGAGGCAACTCAAGGCTTTGAATATGTAAGCAGGGGATTGGTGGCAAAAAAAGGAGAAGAAAATTCTTCTATAGTACTCTTTTGTAAATTCCAATCAAAAAGCCTTGATAACGATACGCTATTCTTCGCTACTGAATACAGGGACGGACAGCCCGTTACCACAAACACAAAAAAAATATCGCTAGAAAATTTGCCCATATTTGAAGAGGCAATTAAGGAAAGTCCTGATAGTCTTTTTAAGTCCTCTGACTTGCCACCGGATAATGACAAATTATCTACAGAGCTCGATCTGGATGGCTTGACTATAAAATTTCCAGAACAAATTGATGACAGTACTGTCCAAGCATTTAAAGAAAACAATCCCATTTCTGTTGTGAAATCACCAATCATCGAAGAGAAAGAAGAAACTGTCAATGAACAAGAAGTAGAAATTGACCCAGAGATTAATCGGGATTTGATGAGGACACTAGAAGCACTTAAGGCTCGTTTCGGACCCAGGTTACAGGAAGTACATCTCTATGGGAGTATTCCAAGGGGATATAAAAGACTGAATTCAGATATTGATCTCTTAGCGGTTGTTGATGATGACAATCTTACTTTGCCCTTGAATGGTTTTAAAACTGCGCTAACGCTCATCCATGGTGAGCTAGGCACTCATAGTGCCCGGTCAATTCAATATCCGTATAGAGATATTGAGGTTCATACGATAAAAAAAAGTACGCTTAAAAAACCGTCTTTAAAGTTGGGCTACTTCTTAAATAATGTTTTTGAGGAAAGTATAAGGATTTATCCATAAATAAAGAGTTGGGCATAGATAACAAAAAAATGAAAAAAGAGTTAAGGGAAGAATTGGTAAAAATTGCGAAGCGTGAGATTAATTCGCATGACAGGTCTCATGATTTTGAGCATGCTTTTAGAGTTTTAAATAATGCCGTTCGAATCGCTAAGCGCGAAGGAGGGGATTTGGATGTAATTGTGCCATCTGCCTTGTTTCATGATATTGTTTGTTACCAGAAGCATCATCCCAAATCCAAACTCTCGGCTGACGAAAGTGCGCAGATGGCTAAAGAGATATTAGAAAATATAGAAAAATTTCCAAAAGAAAAAATTAAAGATATACAGATAACAATTAAGCAATGTTCATTTTCTAAGGGTATTGTACCAAAAAGCTTGGAAGGAAAAATTCTTCAAGATGCTGATGGACTCGAAGCAACGGGGGCAATTTCAATCATGAGAACATTTTCATCGACCGGACAGATGAAACGCCCATTTTATCATTCTGATGATCCGTTTTGTAAAAATAGAAAGCCAGATAGCTCAAAACAGGCTTTAGATCTATTCTACTCACGACTCTTAGTGGTGGGCGATAGAATGCATACAAAATATGCAAAGAAAATGGCACAAAAGCGCACAAAGTTTTTAAAACTATTTCTCAAGCAACTAGAGTCAGAATTAGAAGAAAAGATATAAGAAAACGATTAGCCAGATATTTTACTCAGTAATTTCTAACCAAAACGGTGGGGTGGCAGAGTGGTCGAATGCGCACGCTTGGAAAGCGTGTAGCCGAGAAATCGGCTCGTGGGTTCGAATCCCGCTCCCACCGTTTTGTCTAGAAAATTTCTCTCTTCGTACAGTTATTAGAATGGAATCAGAGGCAACCTATAGTCCTACGCTTGAAACCTTGCGAAAAGTTGCCAACGCTTTAGGTGTCGGTATAAATGATTTAATAAAATAAAGATTATGCAAAATAAAGATCAAAACAGCCAAATCATTATTTATCAAACCGACGACGGAACACCCGTTATTGATGTTAAATTTCAGGGCGAAACAGCTTGGCTCACTCAGGCTCAGTTAGTTGGCCTTTTCCAATCGAGTAAGGCCAATATTAGCGAGCACGTTAAGCATATTTTTGAAGAAGGCGAATTGCGTCGGGATTCAGTTGTTCGTAAATTCCGAACAACTGCCATGGACGGCAAAATATACGATGTTGAGCATTACAATCTTGACATGATCATCTCGCTTGGGTACCGCATAAAATCCTCGGTAGCAACACATTTTCGTATCTGGGCAACCGCCCGCCTGCGCGAGTATATCGTCAAAGGGTTTACTATGGATGATGATCGTCTCAAGAGTTCAGACGGTGGCGCCTATTGGAGAGAACTTTTGGAACGCATCCGTGATATCCGTAGTAGCGAAAAAGCCCTCTATCGACAGGTACTGGATTTGTATGCAACGAGTATTGACTATAATCCAAAAAGCAAAGAAACAGTCACATTCTTCAAAACTGTGCAGAATAAACTTCACTACGCCACCAATGAGCGGACCGCAGCTGAGCTGATTTATAACCAAGCTGATTCTGAAAAAGATTTCATGGGACTCACGACCTTTGCAGGAGCTTTGCCTGTACGATCAGAAGT
>Ga0075122_10003064_pt1 | contig 10688 bp, 10 predicted proteins | sample AntAceMetag02UKB_FD_69790 | JGI IMG/M metagenome (GOLD analysis project Ga0075122, IMG submission 69790) | Saline lake microbial communities from Ace Lake, Antarctica - Antarctic Ace Lake Metagenome 02UKB | ecosystem: Environmental > Aquatic > Non-marine Saline and Alkaline > Saline | place...
TTTTCCAGGAAAAATGTCTTAGATTAATTAAAGAAAAATTAAAAGATAATAAAGTTATACCTGAAAACTATGCTTATTTAAAGGATCGCGTTAATGTAAATAAAAAAAGGCTCCAACTTTATGGAACACAATTTTATTTAAATAATAAGAACAAGCTTGTGCCAAGACCCATCAGAGATAAAAAAAATCTAGACAAGAGAAGGGAAAAATATAACTTAGAATCATTCAAAAAATACCAACTCAGAATGAAAAAAATAAAGGAATAATTGCTTCAATTATCCCTTTATTTTTTCCTTCTTACATAATAGAACAAATAAAATATTGTGAGTATGTTCCCCTAAAGGAGGGTGGTTATCTTTAGATTCATATGTCTTTAAAGAATATTCATATTTAGAAATCATCTTTTCTAAATCATATTTAGAAATTTTATCATCAAGGACTTTAAGAAATAAATGACCATTATCTTTTAAGGCGTTGATTAATAATTCTACTTGTCCAATACGAAAGGCTGAAAATCTAGATACAATAAAATTATATTTATTATCTTGTATAATATTTTCATATTCATCTTTAATAACTTCAATGTTTGAATGATGATTGACTTCATCTAAAACCTGACTTGTATCTTTATCAACTGCAAAAACTTTATCAAAACCAGAGTCTGCTAAATACAAAGCATCTGCTCCACTAGCACAACCAACATCAATAGCCTTACCTTCACACTCTATGTTCATTAAAGTATTAACTAAACTTTTATCTGGGAATGTTTTCCATTTCATAAGATTGTTTTTAAGTACTTATCAATTAATTATACTTTTTATTACCAACAATTTCATCTATTATTTTTTTAGACATTTGCTCTATTGGTTTTTCTAATCTTGAAAACTGACTATCAAATTTAGCTATATTTAACACTTCAGCTAACGCAAAAAGCTGAACAATTTTTCCTTCTCGTGTTAACAACCAATCCTTAAATACTTCTCTTATTTTATCAACCACATCAAAATTATCAGCAGAAAATGCTAAAAGCAATGCTGGATCATAGCCCAAAGGTCCATTGCCCCAAACTTCCCAATCTAATATATACAATGATGGATAAGTTAAATTGGCAAGATGTAAATCCCCATGAATAGTGACCCAGTTGGTAATTGTTGTATCTACTTGTATATTAAAAGTTTTTTTAATTTTTTTATCTACATCTTCCTGTGTTATACTAATACGATTTGTTTTATATTTCGACAAAACAACTAAATTTTTCTTTAATTCATCAAGCCATTTAACTGAAAGTAAAAATTTTGAATCTGTTAGTATTGGATGGGTACTACAAAAGTTTTCATCAATATATGATAACAATAAAGCTCGCCAACAAACATCTTTATCCTGCCAATTATAATAATCAATCAAGTTAGACTTTAAAATATTTTCTAATGAACTAGCATCAATTTCTCCACTCCACGTATGATTATTTTTTATATCATCACAATTACCGCACTGTATTCGTAGCCAGACAGTTTTGCCTTCTGATGTAATTGCCTTACTACCCACAGCAGTATCATTCCAATTAAATATCGGCTCATTTTCTAATTTAATCTTAAAATATTTTGTAGATTGTATTAATGAGTTTTTAAATTGTTGTCTATCATGTTGTGTCATAGGTTCATTTTTGGATATATAATATATAATTTAAAGAATTTTTAATGTTCTTTTTAATGCTGTCTTAAAAGGTCTAGTTGGTAAAATATTAAGATTTAATTTTTTAGTATCTCTTAAAATTCTTAAATTATCTTGAAAAATAAAATCAATATTTTTTTCTAATATATCTTTTAAAATATTTTTTAAATGTCTATTACGATTTAGTATATTTTTTCTAATATTTTCTTTGTCATCTTCATACAAAGCAATATGTTTTATGTTTTTAGATTTTTTTGATATTTTTTTAATAAATTTTGGTGAAATATCATCTCCTTCAATAATTAAATTATTTTTAATATAATTATTTCCAATCCTCTTCAAACTATTTTACTTATTTCTTAATGTTTTTTTACTAAAAAATATGCATCATGTTTATTAAATACTTTTTTTTGCAAAAAGAAATTTATCACATGATTTTTGTCATGTGTTTGTTGTATTGCTATACGAATATCATCTGCTGAAATTAAATTTATTTTTAATTTCTTTGATAATTCTTTAGCTAATGTTGATTTTCCTGTGGATGAACCACCTGTGATTAGAATAATCATAATTTTAATTTTTATATTCAATTCAATAAATCAACTGCCTTTTTAATTGTTTCCTTTTCATTATCATATTTAACTTTTTTAATAGCTTCCTGAGTTGAAAAGCAATTACCGCCTTCTTCTGAATTATCTGATCTTTTATTATCTTTTAATTTAAAACAAAAATAATAAACTATTTTGTGATTTGGTTCTTTTTTTAATTCAAAGTCGAATTCAATAATATTAATTGGTTTTGAATTTATTATTTCTAAATTTTGATAACCTGTTTCTTCTTTAACTTCTCTTATGGCTGTATCTATTAATTTTCCATTTTCTTCTTTATGACCTTTTGGCAATAACCACTCATTTCTTTCTTTTTTATAAATCAAAAAAACTTTATCTTTAGTTTTGTTGAATAAGACTGCTCCAGCAGAGAGATGTTGATTCATAATTTTATTATTTAAAAATAATATATTTTTCTAATACAATAGCATCTAAATTTGATTTCAAAAAAACATTAATAGCATCTTTTGGGGTGTTAACCATTGGCTCTCCAGCACAATTAAAAGACGTATTTAATAAAACTGGAATGCCTGTAATTTTATAAAATTCATTTATTAAATTCCAATATGGCTCGTTTTCTTTTTTACTAACCGTTTGAATACGTGCTGTATTATCAACGTGTGTTACAGCTGGAATAAAAGGTCTTTTATTTTTTTTCACTTCAAAAGCCAAAATCATATAAGGAGATTCTATTTTCATTTTAAAATAATCCCTAGCAAATTCTTCTAAAACACTAGGGGCAAATGGTCTAAATGATTCGCGAAACTTTATTTTTTTATTTATTCGATTCTTGTTTTTTTTATCTCTTGGATCAGCCAATATACTTCTATTACCCAAAGCTCTCGGACCAAATTCCGTTTTTCCTGAATACCATCCTATTATTTTATTTTGTGCCAAAAGATTAGCAGCTTCTTGATATATGTTTTTTGGTTTTAAAAAATTTAATTTATACTTCTTAATTTCTCTAATAATCTCACTATTATTTGATTGATATCCAATAAAAGGGCTCCTATTACTTTTGTTAAATATTTTTCTTTTATGTTTACGATAAAAAGAAATAAAAGCCGCTCCTACAGAAGTTCCACCATCTCCAGCTACTGGGTATATATAAATATTATTAAATTTTTTAAGATCAAAGATTTTTCCATTAACAATACTATTTAAAAAAACACCCCCACTTAAACACAGATTATCTTGCTTGGTAATTGTTTTTGTATGTTGTACTAAGCCAAAAACTAAATCTTCTAAAACCACTTGTGCTGCTTTAGCAATATTTTGATGTCTTTTTGTGATTTTTTGATTTTTATTTCTTTTTGGACCAAAAATTCTGAAAAAAAATTCTGAAAAAAAACTTTTTTCATTATAAAAATTAAAATATTTTTCATTTATTTGATAAAGTCCGTCTCTTTTTGGTTTAATAACTTTCTTCATCTCAGCAACCAAGGAATCATCTCCATAAGAAGCTAACCCCATAACCTTTCCTTCGTCGGAATCTATCTTAAAACCAAGGTAGTCGGTAATAAGACTATAAAACATCCCCAAAGAATTTGGGAAATTAATTTGAAGCTTTTTTTCAATTTTAACACCATTAGCAGTGTATATTCTAGTAGATGCTTCCTCACCAGCTCCGTCAACGGTTAAAATAGCGGTGCTATTGAATTTTGATGGAAAATAACAAGTAGCCGCATGACAATCATGATGATCTAAAAAAGTAATTTCTCCTTTATACTTAAACTTATTTCTTAAAATATTTTCTATATTTATTTTTCTATTTAAATCATCCAATGCAAAACCACAAGCCTTTTTTGAAAGTACTGGATTATTTTCATGCCAAAAAAAATTAAACCTAGATCTTGCCCTTTTTCCCCAATCCATACTAATAGAAACTGTCTCTATGTCGTTAATTTTTAAAGATTTTTTTCTTAAACAAAAATTAATAGATTTTATAGGAAAATTATTGCTATGTTTTATTCTATCAAATTTTTCCTCCTCAGATGCTACAACTATTTTCCCATTCACAATCAAAGCAGCGGAAGTATCATGACCCCCAGCCTTTAATCCTAAAAATTTTTTATCTTTCACCATGTTTATTTTTTGATTCATTAATAATCTCGTCGAAAATTAAATTTCTTAAATTCTTTTCTCTTAATTCTGAAACCACGGCTAAAGCTTTTTTCATTCTATTCTTTATTGTTCCTTGAGCAACATGATTTTTCATTTTAATTGATTTTGTCTTGGGTCTATCAGAATATTGAACAATTGTTACATACTCAAACTTTCCGTCACTTATAGCATCTATTGTTTTTTTAAAATCATCTCTAGTCTCTCCAGGAAATCCAACAATTACCTGCGTATGTTTAAAAACATGAGGAAAATTTATTTTTATATCACTAATAATAGATAAAAATTCCTCTATATTATCTGGGCGGTTCATTTCTCTTAAAATTTTTTGACTTCCAGATTGAAAAGATGAACAAAAATAATAAACCTTGCCACTTTTAAAAAATGGTTTTAACTCACTATAATATTTAATTAAAGCTGTCGGAGCAACATATCTTAAAGCAATTTTTGTATTTTCTGATTTAGAAACCAATAATTTTAATAGACCAACTAAATTTGTTTTTATGTCAGTTCCATAATATCCAACTTCATCACCAGTCAAAACTATTTTTGAATATCCTTTTTTAACTCCTATTTCAAATTCAGATAATATTTTTTGAGGACTTTTGCTTTTTAGATTACCAATAGCGTTTTTAGTGGCGCAATAACTGCATTTAAAACTACAACCATCTGAAACCTTAACTTCAAATACTGGATCGTCTTCTTTCCAAAAAAACCTGCCTTTTGTTAAATAATCATATATCTCTGTATAATGAGGGTTATTAAATTTTTTTGACAGAGTCTCAACCGCTACAAGTTCATTAATTTGTTTTTTTGAATATTTTAAATCTGGTTCGCCAAATGAATGTTCTCTTTCTTTTTTACCATCCCAAAAAACATCCCTTATTTTTATTTTGGAACCTATTAGCTCATCTAAAAAATTATCCTCGTCTCTTCCAAATATATCGCCATTAAAAACTTTTTTAAAACGACCCAAATTTATTTTTGGTAAACACCCACCAACAATAATCCTTGAATCTTTCTTGGCCATTTTTTTTAATCTTTTAAGAGACTCTATTGAATGATCCTCTGTTTTTTGAACAACTCCACAAGTTGTCAATAAAATAATATCTGCTTTTTCTGGTTTATCTACTTCTTCCCAATCGTTAAGGCGAAAAAAAATTGAATACCTTTGAGTATCATGTCTTAAAATTGAACATCCATTTGTTTCTATATATACTTTTTTCATAATCCTATTTAATTTAATCTATATAAAAAAACTTTATTATTCCCATCTTCGAATACTAAAAACATCGATTTTTAAAAAAAAGGAATTTTTCTCTCTCTTATCTGTTAAAAAATTAGATAAAAAAATAATTAAACTATCTCTTTTTTTGATTTTGTAAAATTTATTTATTTTTTTAAAATCAGCAACTGATAATTTTTTAAAAGAAGAATGTAATTCCGAAAAACTATTTTTAAATAAACCAATATCTAATAGATCCTTTATAAAAGACAACCTGTCTTTTGAACGCATAATTGATTTAAAAATAGATGCTAAAAAAGAAATATATTGGTCTGAAATAATCTTATTATTTTTTATTTTTATTTTATCTATTAATTCTAAAATGATACCTTTGTTGTTTTTATTATTTATAAAAGATATATCATACTTAGAACAAATATTCACAAATCTTGATAATAAAAGATATGGATTTTCATCATCCAAATTATTTCTAACAGGCTTAATTTCTTTTTTTCTTATTGCTTTAAGTGCATGATAACCATCAAAATAATCTTGTTCAGGAAAACGACAGTATAAATGTCCAACATTAAAAGGGCCTGGTACTAAATTAATATCATCTAAAAAACATAAATCAAGAAAAACATTACCCTTTTTAGCATAAACCAAAATAACTTTTTTATTTTTTCTTATAATATACTCTCTATAAGGCTCAACAATATCAAACCCTTTTTTTATAAGTCTATTTTTAATTTGATTTATTTTATTTTTATCCATACCTTCAAAAGCAACATCAAAATCATTAATTTTATTTTTTTTATCTAATATTAAATCAACTGGAGCACCACCATAAAGAAAAAACCTATTTTCACCAGTTAGACGGTGAAGATTGGTCATAACTTTTTGTAAATGATTAGGTAATGGGTAAAAATTCAATTTCTTTTCCATATATTTTTATCAAAATATCTTTTTTGACTAACAATAATAGAAACAGAATCTTTGACATGTTTTTTAGTAAAATGAGGGGAAACTGGATATAATTTTATACCCGATACATAACAACCATTTTTCAATTTTAAATATCCGCTACTAAAAGAATATTCTACTCCTTCATTTTTACTCATTCGTTTTTCTTTATCCCAAGTAAAAAAAGCTTTCATATAGTTATTAACATCGTTTATAAATTTTTTTATCTCTTTACTACTCTTAGTGATTAGTGTCAGCTCTTTCTTTTTTAAGATACTATCTTTTAACTCTGGCGGATAAACTCTTAACATTGTTACATAGCCCAAAGAAGAATCCTCATGACAAACTTGTATGTCACTAAACTCACTTACCAAATTCTTGGTCATTAAACTTAATTCAATTAAATTAGATAAATTTCTTTGATATCCTTCTTTCCCAAGAGTCAGTAGCGACGCCAGTGCCGAAAGTGGTGGACCAGCAGACCTTGATGTTTCAATAGTAAAATCAGCTGGTGATTTTAAACTAAATTCGGTAGCAAGTTGATGCATATCAATACCCCCTTCTTTTTTAGATAAAAATTGAAGATCTTCAGAATTATTTATTATAAACATACTACAACTAATTGGACACCCTCCCACTCCCTTATGAAAATCTACTCCCCAAGAATCAGCATATTTAACTTGAGAAATCTTTCTGTATTGTTTCTTAATTATTCTTAAAGTATCTAGATTAATTCTCAATTTATTTTTTTTAAAATTATAATTATTAAAAAAGAGCCATGCCCAACCAATAACTGAATCCACGTGAATATGTGGATTATAATTTAAGGAGAACTTTTTTACCATTTCATCCCTTAGTTTAACAAAAGATAAAATATCATCAATAACATGCCCATAAGTGGTTCCGCCATTAATAATAATTGAAGATACTAATTTTTTTGATTCAAAAGCCTTAATTAATTTTTTCTTTGCATCAAGTAAATTACTAGTTCTATCTTTGTTTGAATTAATAATAAGAACATTATTTGTCCCTATCCCAAGCCAATCCGCAGCTATCTTGTGAGAAAAATGCGAATCTTCTGTTATCATTACTCTAATTTTTTTAGGGATTCCGACCTTGCTAGAATTAACAACTGCCTTTTTTAAACCAATTTTTGTAGCATAAAAATTAGTTGCGGTCCCTCCAAAAGTAAAAAAACCTCTTGTTTTTTTATCTAATCCGGCCAAATTAGATAAAATATTAGATACTATCTGTTCAGCAATTAATGCATTGCCTGCTAAACCATCATTAATGTTATAAATATTTTCCTCTAAAGCTATGGCATATGCCGCTACTGCCACCGAATTAACCGCCGTACCAACATTGTATTGAAGATTGGGACTTCTCCATCGTGGAATATTAATAAAAAAATTTTGAATAATACTTTCACAACTTTTTAATGGGTCTTGTGCTTTTTCAGGTAGTGTAGAAAATCTTTTTATTATTTCACTTTCTTTATTATTAAATTTTGCCATTCCTAAAATTCTTGGAGAATCTTTTTTTACTTTTTTATTTTTTTCCAAAACTTTTAATAAATAATTAATATACTCACACAAATGATTACTTTTATAATCTAATGGGAAAAGTTTTTTTATTTTTATATAAACATCACCTTTTTGATTTTTTGTTGCCATATTTATATTATTTATTTAACCTTATTGCCTAATTTAGACATCTCTTCTTCTATTTCTTCATCTTCTATCCTTCTAAATAAAGGTTTTGCATTTTTAATATTTATATCTGTTATATTTTTTTTGAACGACCATTTCAAATCTTTTTCATTTAGTATTTCTGCTATTTTTTCACTTGTTTTTGGCATAAAAGGATTAAACAAAACTCTCAAATTATTTATAACATGTAAGTATTTATATAAATCTTTTTCTGCCTCATTTTTTAAATTTTCTTTAATTTTTTTCCAAGGAGCATTTTTATTGATATCTTGATTAGACAAATCCACTAAATTCATTAATGTTTTTAATGCTTGACGATATCTGCCTTTTTCTATTAAATCTCCAACAATTTGATAAGATTCTTGCACTTTCTTTAATAACAGATCACCATTAAAATCTAAATCATCATCAAAAACTTTACCTTCAAAATTTTTCTCTGTAAAAGAAAAAACTCTATGAACAAAATTCCCAAAAGCACCAATCAACTCTGAATTATTGCGAGATTGAAATTCTTTCCACGAAAATGATGAATCAGAATTTTCTGGACCATTAATTACTAAGTGATATCTTAATGTGTCTGATTCATATTTAACTAAAAAATCTGGCAACCAAATTGCCCAATTACGACTTTTGGAAAATTGTTTTTTTTCTAAAGTAAGATATTCGGAAGAAACTATTTGATTAGGCAAATTCAAACCACCATGAGCTATCAAAATCGCTGGCCAAATTATTGTATGAAATGGAATATTATCTTTTCCGTGGATATAATAACTCCATGAATCACCAGTCCAGAATTTTTTCCAAGCATCTTTGTCGCCAGATTCTTCGGCCCATTTTTTACTAGTTGTTAAATAACCGCAAACTGCCTCAAACCAAACATAAATTCTCTTATTTTCGTATCCACTTAATGGAATTTCAACACCCCAGTCAGTATCTCTGGTTATAGCTCTATCGTGCAAACCCTCTTCTAAATAATTTAAAGTAAAATTAATAGCATTTGCTCGCCATGTTTTTGAATTATTTTTTACATATTCAATCAGTTTTTCTTGCAAAGCCGAAAGTTTAAGAAAAAAATGTTTTGATTGTCTCCATTCGGGTGAATTATTACAAATTTTACATTTAGGATTTTTTAATTTTTTTGTATCCATTAATTTGCCACAATTATCGCACTGATCTCCTCTGGCAGAACTAAAACCACACTCTGGACATTCTCCCTCTATATATCTATCTGGTAAAAATTTATTACAAAAAATACAAAAAGGTAACTCTTCACTTTTTTCATATAAGTATCCTTTCTTATGTAAATCTAAAAACAATTTCTGCACCTCTTTTTTATGAAAATCGTCAAAAGTTTTTCCATATAAATCATAAGTGAAACCAAGTCCATCAATTAAAGTTTTTTTAAATTCATTATGATAATAATCTGAAATTTCTTTTGGTTCTCTTTTTTGCTTCATTGCTTCAACCGCAATTGGTGTTCCATGACAATCACTTCCAGAAACAAAAAGCACATCATCTCCTTTTTGGCGATGATACCTGGCAATAATATCTGCACCAAGTAAAGCGGCTACGTGCCCCAAATGCAAAGAACCGTTAGCGTACGGCCATGCTGCACATATTAAAATTTTATTTTTGTTATCTTGTTTCATGTCTTATTTATTAATATTATTTAACTTTAGCCTTTTTTGAGCAAAAAAGCAATTTTGAATCTAACTTTAGCTAAAAAAATAAAAAACAGCTAGCCTAAACTACTGTTTTAATAAAAACTGTATATTCTTATAGATATGTTGTGTAAATACAATTCCCATAACTTATTCAATTCTTGCTATCCTTCCCCAATGCTAAACATTGGGGCGTGACGCAAGGGGCGGTCAATAAAACTCTAATTTTAGCTAAAAAACAAAAAACATATTTTTAACCATAAATTGTCTTTTTAAACCAGACATGCTTATTTTTCCTAATTCCGCGATCTTTCCCTATATTTATTATATAAATACATCCATCTTTTGTCAAAATAACCTTAAATTGATAAGATTAGAGTATATATAATAAATTATATGAATAAAGAATTGAAAAACAAAATATTAAAAATGGCTGCCAAAGATCAAAAAATGAGATCAAGCGGAAAATGGAATAATAATGTTGATATACAAAACACAAATGTAATGAAAGAAATTATTAAAACATTTGGTTGGCCTGATATTGATTTAGTTGGTAAACAAGCTTCTACAAATGCTTGGCTTTTAGTTCAACACTCAGACCATGATGTTGTTTTCCAGGAAAAATGTCTTAGATTAATTAAAGAAAAATTAAAAGATAATAAAGTTATACCTGAAAACTATGCTTATTTAAAGGATCGCGTTAATGTAAATAAAAAAAGGCTCCAACTTT
>Ga0075122_10003065_pt1 | contig 10687 bp, 10 predicted proteins | sample AntAceMetag02UKB_FD_69790 | JGI IMG/M metagenome (GOLD analysis project Ga0075122, IMG submission 69790) | Saline lake microbial communities from Ace Lake, Antarctica - Antarctic Ace Lake Metagenome 02UKB | ecosystem: Environmental > Aquatic > Non-marine Saline and Alkaline > Saline | place...
GATGCCATGAATTCATGGATTAAAGCGTCAAAAACAGATAGATCGCAAGAGACCCTCGATAAGTTTTATAAACCAATGAAAGAACGTTATCTTGCAACAGTTGGGAACCATTTACTCAACAATATCTCTGATGCTCAAATACAAAAATTCAGAGATGGTTTGTCAGTAAGGCAGGATGCACGAAAACAAGCTGAGACGTCGAACTCTTATCGTAACATTCATGTCAGGCAACTAAGAGTTTTTTTAAAATGGGCGTATAAAACCAAAAACAGTAATGGACAAAGGTACCCGAGACTCATAATCTGGTGCTCAAGAAGTCCGCAGACGAACTGCAGGGGTTTCAAACAAATTTTCTGAAAAATCTCAGTGTCAATTTCGATGAAATCAACAATCAGTCAAAATCTTTGTCTGAAAACATTAAGACGACCGCCGCTAATGTTCAACATTGCAATCAGGTATTCGATGGAAAATTCTCGACGAACCTGGAATTAGCAGGTGAGAGCTTGAAAGATCTTTCTGAGCTTTCCCGAATCTCAAAAACTATCAACAGCGATGTCTCCGAGGGGTTGGTCACACAGATAAAATCTTTTGAACAGCTTTTTGCAGGCCGCTTGAACACCTTTCAATCAGAGATCAAGCAGATCGACGGTCTGATTGATAGTTTTATTGAAGCCACCCGTAAAAAGATAATCAACTGATTCGTAAGGGAGCCTGAATCATGAGAGAAGATATCGTTAGTGTGACCCTTTCTGAAGTATCCCTGGTGCTGTTGTTTTTGATTATCATTGTCAGTTATGCCGATAAGCTTTCCAGCAGGCAGGATAGCCCTCCTCAGGATAGCAAAATCAGCATGAAGGATTTGGTGGCACTGCAGGAATCACTGCACCGGAATCAAGCGGAGCTGGAGCGAGTAAGAATGGAACTGACAATTCTCCACAAAGAAGAAAGTAAAGAAAAACTGAAATCCAAACAAAGACCCAGTTGTATTGAGCAGGGGATAACGGATGGATTCCTCGAAACGGTTTCGATTGTGGCAGTTAGTCAATACAGCGTAGCAGAACAGATTTATTCCTTCTCCGAGATCAAGCGTTATTTCAAGGAAGAGATTGCCTTTGCGGAGAGTAGTGGTTGTGTCCATGCCATCAAAGTGTACCACGGGAGTGGCATTACACTCGATGCTTATCTCAAGTCGCTGAAGAAACTGGAGCGTTTGTTTTACATCAAACGCATCAAGGGAGATTGATGTGAAATCAGTACTCAAAAATCTCATTAAAGGAGCCAAATCCCTGGTTCGCCGAAAGAACAATACATGTGAACTGATATACGAGGAAATCAAGAGGGATTCTGAGCTCTATTTGAAACAGAAAAATCTGCCGAAAAAGGATTGATAATGGGTTCAAACAGCTTTTCAAAATTTAGTTCGGAACGTGTCGAAGGCTTGGCCATGTCTGTCGTCCAAAAGATGTGTGAATATCAAAAGATGACAGTTCCAGCAGAAGAGGAGAGCAGGATCATAGTGAATTCCCGTGACATGAAGGGAGTTAATGGGAAAATCACAGTGTTCTCCAGGCTCAGGCATAGAGGCCGGTTTGGTCAAATTAATGAACAACTTCAGGATCAATTGAATTTGAGACTGCTGATTCAGGACCTGCTGAATGAACCGTCGCGGAAGAAAAGGGATTTGATCCGGCAGGTTGTCCTTGAGAACGACAAATTGGTGCAAAGTGAACGGATTTACAAATTCAATCAGGATGTCATTGCCCGATTGATGAAAGACGGCACCAGTCCTAGTAGAAATTTCGAGTGGTTGTTACGAAAGGCTGACAACTTACTAACCATTCAAAAAAGCAGGTTGAGGGCCAGGATTGATAACGATGATCTATTTGAATCAGCCTTTGGTGAATTGTGTGAGATCTATCAGACACATCTGCAACAAGCACTGAGGTCTGAAGAGAATCGGGCCAACCCAGAAAAAACATATATTGATTCCATGAAGGGAATGGATAGATCTCAATTTGAAGGTTTAAAGCCCTCAATATTTGGCCGTTTGATCTCAGTGGAGGGTATCGAGCAAAGGATTCCCACCTGGTTTATGACAGCAACAATCGCATTTGGCGTTCCGCTTGTTATCGGGTGTTGGTTCTTGATGATATATCTTTTGATAAAATTTTCTAAGTTCATAAATAAGAGCAAAACAGTTGAACCTGCAAGGGCAATTGTCACGGCTAATCATCAAAACAGTTAAAAGGGGGTACAGCCTATGGATGCTGAATTTGAAAAGGGAAATGTCTCAACCCAAAATACAGGCGTCGGTGACACAGTTCTCTATGTAATCAGCAAAAAAAGAGGGAATGGATGTTCCATTGAAGATCAGTATTTCTGGGCCATCATCAAACGATTTACCGTGAGGTCTATTTCGATTGAGGTATCAGGTGTCATCGTAAACGCCGATCCTCGTCACTTGTTCACAGAGGAGGCTTTGAATGGCCTCTTATGCTACATTGACTCTCCATGAAAGAGAGTATGTTTTCTTTACTGGAGAGGATTGGCGTCGATTTCAAATGGCTTTTTATGTATGAGATTGTCTTTAAGTTGGAACGTCAGTGATGTGACTCACGAATTTATGTGGTCATTTACCAAAATATTTGAAGTTACTTTTTATAAATGAAGAAAAAAGGAGAAATTATGAAAAAGTCTATGTTGCTTGTATTAATTATGTGCCTGTTAATTTTAACTGGTTGCAAAGGAGAAGATGGAGACAATGGAAAAGTCTATTCCTATTTGACCTGGACAAATGATGTCACCGCATTTGATTTAAGCGCGATTATGTTCAGTCAACCAAGTACATTTTACATCAATACCAAATATGAGTTCATTCCAGAGGCGGTGGGTAGAGTTTACTGGAAAAGCAGTGGGACGTGGTACTATTACGATACTATCATTGTTTCAGCTCAAGGTGGTGGGTCCGGTAGCGCCGAGTTGCTCATCATCCCAAAAGACGGGAATGATGGTAAAGATGCGATATACATGACCCAGTTCTCTGGAAGCATGATTTATCAAGATTTTGTCAGGTATGAAAATATTGCGGGAAGTATTGACGATCAAGCCATCTCAGGGATTCAAATCACAGAGGAGGAGAGAGAATATGCCATCGAAGCGGATATTGATGAAGATAATCTGCCACCGATTTTTCAGCCACGGTATCAATAGAAAAGAATTCCGAGGATCTGTTTGTTTTATTTTCAAGTCCATGAGTATAAGGGATAAATGAAACGTGGATTTCTATTGATTTTAGCTTTAGTAGCGGGTTTATGCCTGGTTGCAAAACCCCGCTACTCAAATCGTCAGATACACTTCGGGAACATTCAAGATGTAAAATATGTCCGAAATTATGACGGTGATACAATCACGGTCGACATTCCGGGATACCCATCCATTATCGGTGAAGATATCTCGATCAGAATAAACGGGATTGATACGCCTGAAATGAGGGGGAAATGCAATAAAGAAAAAGCCCTTGCAAAGATTGTAAAGTTACGGGTCAAATCTATTCTGTCTGCGGCTCAAAGCATCGAACTCCGAAATATACAGCGAGGAAAATACTTCAGGATTTTAGCAGATGTTTGGGTTGACGGCCGATCAATAGAGCGAATATTGATTCAAGAAAACCTGGCTGTTCCATACCATGGAGGAACTAAAACCTTTGAATGGTGCAAATGACAGCAATAATGGTCAAAAATCTTACTTGGAGAATACAATGATTAAGTTACAAAATGACTCACTAGTGTTTAGTTTTCCAAATGTTCACCCTGAGGCTAGACTGACAATAGACTTTCAAAGAACCCTTCGTATTCCAGATGATGGTGATGATTATCCACTGCCACCAGGCTTGGGCAGGTTTCCTCTAAAACATGTTGATGATTGCGCAGATGGTGTACCTCAGCGCTGGTTAGAGCACGGAGGTGTGATGCTCCCCATGTATCAGTCTGAGGCCCTGTGGCTTAATTTTAGCTCTGACTATATTAGTGAAAATAGTACTAGATATCCATTTGCAGTTAAAATTGCCACTGGAAAAATCAACGCCCTGACTGGAGATCAGTGGAACGATAGCCTGTGCGGGAACCCGCAAGATTATCTGGTCGTTCCAGAGCAACCGTGGCTTGATGGATATTGTGTTGAAAAGGGATTCATCAGGCAATTTGTTGCCATGCCATTAGGATCCGGGTACTCTGCCGAGGAGCAGATAACTGGAAAAAGCGAATTCGGCGGTCTTCAGATCATGGTATTTCCGATGAAGCGTGAATCCTTTGATAAAAGGTTTCCGAAGCGGTTGGAAAGGGACATGGACTATTTAATGGAAGACCAATCTATCTGCTACTGTAACGCTGCACCTGACATGGGCCTCGCTCCCGGCGGACGTATGCGACAGGAGATCTATGATGATCCATACAATTTCAATGAATGGGACATGGGTAGTTCAAGCCGTGGGTTCATCCATATTGCAAATTCGCTTGTTTGGAGGGCTATAACAGATGAAATGCCTCCCACAATCCCTTTGACAGCAGCAGAGTACGCTAGACATGGACTGCCTTGGTTTGAATACTACAATGATGCTCGAGCCCTCAATGCTTCAAAAACTCTGGCAGAATTGAAGAGCATTATCCAGCTGGCAAACCTCAAGGGAGATAACCCTTTGCCGGAAAACAAATCGATCAACACGGATTCGGTTATCAAGATCAAAAGTCCATTGAAGAAAAACCAGGTCCGGGAGGGGACTTTCTAAAGGAGAAAATATGAAAAGCATCACTTTACGAAGTGTCCACCTCACTGGACCACATCAATTTCTTTTTATCATGCAGTCTGTCATATTATTGATAATATCAATTGTTGATCCATTATGTTTCTGCCACTCATTCCAATCTTTTAACCATCCCCGAACGGGACGCTAATGAAGAATCAGTACTTTGGCGACATTAATGACTACCGAAAATATGGACTGCTCCGTATCATTTTGCAGGCATCCAATATCCATTTATTCGTCGCATGGATGCTTACAGCTGATGATGGAAGTTCTGATGGAAAATTTGTCAAATACCTGAGTGATCCAGACAAATGGGCTGGTTACGACCCCATCCTTTTCAATACACTTAAAGACCTGTTAATACCTGACCAGAAAAGGCGGGTAAGTTTATTAGAATCCACCGATTTACTTCTGAACACACACTATTTCTCGGATTTTGCTCCTGACTCAGCTGAGGAGCGTGATTTGTGGTTTATCTCTCTCTGTGAACAGGCAAAAAAATATGATTTTGTGTTTCTTGACCCTGATAATGGGATAGAAGTGAAATCAAAACCTTACGGTCGGAAAGATTCGTCCAAGTTCCTATTCTATCGTGAGATTGCTGAGCTTTGGGAATCCGGGAAATCGCTCTTAATTTATCAACACTTCATCCGAGAAAACCGGAACAAATTTATTCAGAGGATGGTAGAGTCCCTTGGTAAAGTTACCACTGGATCGATTGTCAAGGCGATTACAACATCTCATGTACTGTTTCTTATAGCTCTACAACCAAAACACCAAGGCTCCCTTGATTCCATAGTAAGTCAGATACAAAAAAACTGGACTGATCAGATCTCATATAGGGAGCCAGTCCTCAACAACGGAGAGGGCTCTTTTGACAAATATCAAGAGCTTTCTGATAAACAAAAGGAACACTTCCTGTCTATGGCCGGGTATTCCTATAAAGGAAATGAGCTGAAAGGGAGTTTTAAAACAGATCGACCCTACAATAAAAAATGGGCTTATTCTCCTTGGACATTTAGCTTTCAATTTGATTTGGACAACGGAAATCTATTTTGCGAGCTTTCACATCGTATGACAAACAACCGCACTGAAGGCTGGAGCTATGATGGGAATCCTTTACAGTCAGATGTAATAGAAACTGTGTATCAGACGTATTATCTGTAGTGCACTAGCTGCTGGGAAAGTGAGTATCGTTAAAAAAACATTTTCTCAGCAGGCAAAAATAAATTACTGTTTTGGCTAAGGAAATAATATGACAAAAACAACTCTACAAATAGGATCTGCTGGCGAGTTGCTTGTTCAATATAAGTTGTTAAAAAATGGAGTTGATTCAGCTGCAGTGACAACTGACTCAGGTATCTGTTAGTTGATAGTAAACGTTCAAAGTTCAGTCACACCAACTATTAATCGAGTTTTGCTATGAAGTCTTTTCTTGGAATTCTCTTCAACGCTCTTTCTTATAGAGTTAGTAAAGAATTGAAAACGTCTCTTTTTAAAAATGAAACCTTTTTAAAAAACCGCTGGAGCCTTTTAGAAAAAAGCATTGTCCAATGGTCTATTTATTACAAAAAATACATCATTCTGATTATTGTATTGTTCACCCTAGTGTTTTGCGCTCTTTTAATTTGGCGTCCCATAGTTAAATCTTTAGGGTTTGCATACCCCCAAAATTGGAGGCAACTTCTTGATTGGCAGACTGGATTCTTAACCGGACAGCTTACGATTGTTGGGGTTGTATATCCATTAGTTGTCGGATTGATTAGTATACTTTTTCAGAATAAATCAGCCAAAAAGACAATTTTCCCGATTTACCAAAAATACTCAGGATTCATGTTCGCGGGCATAAGTGGTCTAACATTGTCATGTTTCATAATTCTAGGATATTTTTTGAGAGCTTACTTTATCGACTCAACATATTTCGCATATTGTATCACTTCTGCACTATGGCTCGCATTAAACATTCTGCTTACTACGTGGTTTTTTATTCAAACCTTTAAAATGCTGGACGATAGTTTCCTGGATGAATTAGTACGACGTTTTTCACTCAACGAATCATGTCAATTCGATATAAGAGAAAGACTAAAACAACTATTTATGGAGAGTGCGGTCGATAATCATATTCTCTTTTTTCCAGATGAAAACGTTTTAGATGTTATGACTTTTAGTTACTCCGATAAAAACTATAAAGAAGTTACTCGAGAGGTTTCTCGAGGAAAAAGTACCTGTGATATTTGGTATGGTTTAATAAACCTCGCTCTTGTAATTCAAACTAAGCTTCTAAAAATCAGAAATATTAAAGACTGTTCAATTATTATAATGCCTTATCGAAAGCACCATGATGAAGTAGATTATGTATTAGCTAAGTATTCCGGATTCGAAATAAATATTTTTGTGAAGTTGCTTATAAGAATCGCCTTTTTCTTCAAACTCAAAAAATTAAAATCAGAGTCTGGATTGTCCGAAATGCTCAATGGCATTATAGGATCGGCGAACGATACTCTGAGGGAGGGTAATGTAAAAGGTTTCTCAGACGCTGTTAATAGCATTTCAGATTGGCATACTGAACTAGCACTTGCATTATCGTTTAAAACTGAAGAAGACAAGATGGATAACTGGCTTCATCTTCCTTTAAGTAGTTGGGGGGGAAGAACATACTTAGATGAATTTATGCGTGAATATTTCTTACTCGCCCGAAGCACAGTAGAAAGAATCCCAGAAGACTCTAGTTTTTATAATGATATGCTGCACCTACATAAAAAGATATTCAATAAGAGAAGAACTCTGGAGAAAAAGGAGATTAGATCATTAATTTTGGGCAGTTATTATCTGTGGTATCTTTTGATCGAGTGGCGCTCATTTTCGTCAAAATCAGGAGATATGCGGGTCGCCACCAAGTATGAAGACATATTATATGATTTTGTAGGGGCTTGGGAGTATTGGATCGAAAGTATTGAACGTCGTGTACACAGAAGTCATAATATCGATGAAAAATCGCTTTATGCGTTAGTCACTCACCTCGGATTCACAGCACAAACAGCTATATCTGCTCTCAGATTTAATAATTATGAGGCAACTGGCTGGGGAGTGGACATGTTAAATAACTGGTATAAGAAATTAATGAGAAGACCGTATAGTAACGTCGAATATTCATGGCGATCTGTCTTACTCAATCATTATTATTTGTTAAAAGATCCCAGTGATTCAGAATGGCAGATCATTTTAAATGGAAAGGAATTTGATAGTAAAGTAGCAATCAATATTGCATTCAAACATGCTAACCTGGACATCAGGATTATAACAGCCTGTTATATATTGTTAAAGCCGATTCATGAAGAAAAAGATCTTCTAATCAATTATGTAAACGCTTTACTATCAGGGGCTCAAATACATCAAACTAGAGCCCTAGGTCGATCACAAAACAGCATATCGAGTGCAGGTGAATTTCTAGGATGCTATTTTCGCCATCGCGATTATCATAATAATGGTGAGAATAGTTACGGAAACTGGCTATCATCGATTCTGGAATCGTTTGGTCGTGTTTTCGAAGAACGAAGAGTATCTGGGAGAATATACACTGGTTGGGGAGCAAGGAGTTCCAAGAAGATGGAGAAAGCTTATGTGGAAATCGGAATTTCCTTATCAAAGAAAAAATGGACTCTTCCAAGAAAATGGGAAGAAGCAATTCAATCAGAGGCATTTAGTTATTTAGATCGAAATACAATAATATCAGACCTTCAAGCTTGGAAAGATGTTGCTCAAGAAGATAGGTCTTATATACTTTTTGAAGAAGATGTTCATGAAGAACTAATCGGGAATTTTTGTGCTTCTATTGATAGCATCATTAAAAATATTGAAGATTCTCAAAACAATAGTGTTGGCATCGCTAATGTCGATACAAGTAGATTAAGGGAGATAAGTTTACTATGCTCTGAGGTTTTTGATAATTCGAACTCATCTCGTTACCCGTTAGATCTTTTTGACAATATCGAGCACGTAGATGTAATGGATGACACCTTTTTAAAAACTGTACCTATTTCAGATTTCCCGAAAGAAGATATAGCTCAAGATATTGAAACAGTGGGAGCAATAAATGAAAATGAGTTTTTTTCTTCTCTGATTTCAAATAATGTGAAGTTTAATTTCCTATCTAAACTTGTACAATATCCAAACACAAACACTTATTGTTATTACAATATGGATGAGGCGCTTTCGGAAATCGGACGTCAGGCTAATGCTACAAACTATCCAATACTATTTGTTGGAAATCAAGCACTAGTAAATATTTTTCGACGCGCAACATACGATAGAGTTTTCGCAGATAAATATAATATCAGCCAAAGAGATGGGTTTGACGATGATTATATATGCCACATTTGGTATTGCGAAGTATATGATTCACTGCTTGATTTTGGTGACTTCTGTATACTCACAACCAAGGAGCTCTTTAAAGGGGTTTCTTTTAAACAAATATCAGAAGGACAATTTGTTGAAACGAGGTTTATTGAAAACCCAAATAATAATAGAATAGGAACTCTAAAACATGAATATTGGATGGATATTGAGCTTCGCCAAAATAAAAGATGCTTAAAAATTGAATTGGAGATTGAAAATGAAGGGGATGAAAATATTTGAATATCGTTTTGTTGCAGTCAATACAGATCAATAGATCTGCTTGTTTTTAAGTGAATCCTTCCCTGCAAAGTTGAAAACTAACCACTTTTAAAGGGGTGTATCCGAGTTTCCCAAATCGGGTAGTTACAGTCAAATAGCGTGTTAGTTGTCAGAAATAAAGGGATACAGGAGAAAAACACAAAAAGTGCTTTTTCAGAGAGTTTTGGTGACAAAAGTGAGGGTTCGAACTCGGTAGTTAATTATATTTTTTCATCGCTTTCTTCATTTGACCTCAGGAAGCGATGAAAAAATATCAATATGGCCGCGAAGCGGCACCGCTGACAGATATCCGGTAAATACGCATGCAAAACCAGTTAGTGAGCATAGCGAGCGACAGGCGCAGCCTGGAACGGTTTTGAAGTATTTAACGGATCAATAGAAATCGTGAGCGTAGTGAACACCACATCAATTAGAGAGATTAGGGGTTGTCAGAACTCATAGGTTCACTCCAAGTATAGTATTAGCCATAATACAAAAAGGAGATTCCCTATGAGCATAACCAAGTTTATCCAACGTTTACTGAGAATAAAAGCATTTTCTGTCAGAAGTTTCGAATTTAAGAACTGGTACAGAGAACTCTGGCTTGAGGTAAAACCATTCAAGAACGGAGCCTTGTGTCCCCACTGTTTTAAGCGGGGCCGGATTATACACATTCTGGATGAGCCGAGGGTCTGGCGTGATGTTACGATTTGCGGGAGGAAGGTGTTTTTCACTTACCGTCCTCGGGAGATCGATTGCAAGGTTCATGGTCGGGTTCAAGAGGATATCCCATGGGCGGCTCCCCATGCTCAGATAACCTATCGGCTAGAGTACGCGCTGTTGATACATTGCACTATCATGACCCAGAAAGCCGCGGCTCAGCTATTGAAGATAGCCGCTTCGACTATGTCGGACCTTCTACACCGGATTATCACCAGGGAGAGGAGAGGACATAAGATCAGGAAGCTAAAAATGATCGGCATCGACGAGATCTCTTATTGCAAAGGGCAAAAGTATGCCACCATTGTTTACGACCTTGAAAGGTCGTGTGTCGTCTGGATTGGACAGGGTAAGGCCCGCGAGACCATTGATCGTTTCTTCAGGGAAAAGTTAAGTAAGTACCAACGAAAACGGATTGTAGCCGGTTGTTGCGATATGAGTGAAACATTTATCGGAGCAATCGAGAAATGGTGTCCAAACGCCACCTTGACTCTGGATCGATTCCATATCGTC
>Ga0075122_10003066_pt1 | contig 10687 bp, 15 predicted proteins | sample AntAceMetag02UKB_FD_69790 | JGI IMG/M metagenome (GOLD analysis project Ga0075122, IMG submission 69790) | Saline lake microbial communities from Ace Lake, Antarctica - Antarctic Ace Lake Metagenome 02UKB | ecosystem: Environmental > Aquatic > Non-marine Saline and Alkaline > Saline | place...
TTATCATTGCAAGGTAGCGGAACCGTTAGAATAAATTCAACATTAGATTTCAATTCAACAGGCCAAATAATGTATCAAGGTTCAGGGTGTTCGTTCGTTGTTAATTCTGGAGGGAAAATAAGTTGATAGAGGATTATTGCGGTCTGGATATAAGTGAAGATCAGTTTATAAAAATGAGTGCAAAAGAAAGAGATTTAATTATGTTTAAGAATGTATTACATATTAGAAAGAACTTTAAAGATTATTCATTCCATAGAAAAATTCAGTATGTGTGGCTTTCGGTTTTGACATTAGCGTTGGGCCTTAAGAAAATCATTGGATTTTAGGATGATAGAAACAATTAAAAAGATTAAAAACTTTAAAAATATAGAACTGAGGTTCAGTGCGATACTCTGAGGAGAAAAATATAATGTTAAATAATTTATTACCAAGGACAATAAATACTACAGGTGCTAGTTGCACAGGTTCTGATGGTGATGATGATAGAACATATACTCTTCCAGATTCTGGAGTTATTTCTTCCGGGATTGATTTATCTGTAAGTGGAACAACTCTCCACGAAGGTGCTGGAAATGATTTTACAATTTCAGATAATATCATTACATTTTTAAATGCAATGTGGGATGATAGTTTAATAAGAATAAATTATTTTATAACTTTTGGGGCATCAACCGCTTCTTCTTTATCAACAAGTACTAGCCTAAAATATGCAACTCCTTTAATGTTTTCTGAAATGATTGGTATTAAAAAAGATATTCCTTCTTGGGATGTTGCTGGAACTCCGACAAAAGAAGATGTTGGCACTGGTGATGAATCAGCAACAACTTTTTATTTAGATCAGAAATCTGTAATTTCAGATTCATATAATCTTTATTATGGAGCAACTTCAGCAACTGCAATAGCACTAACAGAAACAACTCACTATGAACTAGATAATGACACTGGAACAATAGTGTTAACTACTGCAGGAGTTACTCTTATTTCTACTTCAAAAATATGGGCGGCTTATAGTTATTATTCAAATGGAATGAAAGACTCTTTTATAATATCAACATTAAGTAGAGCTGAAAAAGAAGTTGATGTTAAAACAAATACAACTTATACTGATGGAACTCAAGATAACCCAGCTTATCCTATTGAAATAGAAATACAAAATTCAAAAGGATTTTACCAGGGTATAATATTAACAAAAAGAAAACCATTGATTGATATTTCCTCTGCTCTCGACGGAGATATAACTGAAACAGATGCAACAATAAGCTTATCAAGTTCACAGGGTGGTGAGCAATTCCCATCTTCTGGCTACATTATTGTTGGAAGTGAAGTAATAACTTACACTGGAACATCTGATGATGATTTAACAGGATGCACAAGAGGAGTTCTTGGAACAACTGCCGCAACTCATAGTAATACAGATTCGGTTCACAGTACAATAGTTTTCCGTTCAGACACAGTAGAAGGAACAGAAGTATCTTGGACAATTCAACCATGGCAAACTTCAATAAATGCTAATGAGGATGGAAGAATTTATATCTATAGAGATGCAGACCCGTCTCAATTATATTCTCAAGGTGTTGCAGAGAGAATTAAGATAATTTATTTCTATGGAAATGATACAGTACCTGGAGACATCACAAGACTTACACTATTATATGCAAAGAGGGCCTTAATCCAAGACAATATTGGTAAGGCTATGATAGCAGGAAGGAACGAGTTCAATCCTGAAATGATGAATGCGGATGAAGCAGAAATCAATATGATTTCTAATTCGCATATAGTGTTGTCTATGGGCAATACATAAAACCCGAGGGTAAAATGGCAAATCAAGTAACATACGAAAATTTATTTAGTGAATCGAGGAACAACGTAATAGCATTGATAACAACTACAAATATTCCAGATGCTTCAGTTTCTTCTGCGGAATTTAGAAAAAGAGTTTATTCTAGGGAGCCAGATGTTAAATCATCAGGTTTCCAGGGTTATCCATGCATAATTGTTCATCCTGCAGATGTTGATATTGAAAAAGAAAAAGGAAAGGGAAGTCTTGATGGTAAATCGAAGTCTATTTTTTGGGATGTAGAAGTTGAAATACTTACTAGCGATAGAGGATATGGAAGTAATGATGGAAATGGATTATCAGATATGGACACTTATTCAAATAGTTTAGTAAAAACATTTATGAATATTACAAATAGAAATACTTTAAGTGGAAATTCTATGAAGTTTTCAAATACTTCTACAACTGCTGTTGGGAATGAAATAATGAATAATGAATTAATTTACAGGAGGAGCATAATGCTTTCGTTTGAGAGTAGAATACAAATTAGTTCTTAAAATGGTACAGGTAATAACAATTTCAACTTCTGGAGATTTTATAAAAGCTGATAGAATTCTTGGTAGGATAAAAAAACAATTACCAGCGATGACAATTAGGGCAATGATAAAATGGGGAAAGATACTCGAGAGGGATATGAAAACTTCAGTAAGACAAGCCAGCATTGATTTTAGGGGAACTTCTCAGCAGAAAGGTATTGAATGGAGACAGGGAAAGAAAAGTTATGTTGGATTTTTATTTATGAGACAATATCTCTTGGCATTGGATCACATGAAGCCACATTATGTTAGCGTTAAAAGAAGTAGGGGCGCACTATTATCTTGGGCAAAACAATCCAAAAGCATAAGCATCAGAAGAAGGGCAAAGATGGTTGAAAAGAGAGAACTTAAAAGCTTTGGAATATTTGTAAAGCCACACCCCTTTATTGATAATGGGTATAGAAGATCAAGGCCAAAATTAACTCCTATATTGAGAAGAATGACAGAAAGGGCGGTAAAAGTTTAAATGGAAAAATACAAAGTAACCAATAAAAGAAAAGATGTAAGGAAATTTAGAGATAGTTTTTACGGAAAAGATATTTTTGTAAAACCAAAACAATTCATATTTACGAACAAGCCTCCAATAGAAAGTGAGATTTGGAAGGTTGAGTTTGTTGAAAAGCTGGAAAAGAAAACAAAAAAAATAATTAAATTAAGGGAGGTTAATAAAAAATGACAGCAGCAGCAGTAGAAGATGCTTGGATGGAGACTTGCTTAATTGCAATATCTATAGCAGGTGGAAGTGATATACAATTCGCTGGACTTACTGAAACAGTTGATTTTGATATTGGAGAAAAAGATATTGAAGGAATACCGTTGACAAATGGAGGAAGGGTTACTAATTGGACACCAGAAGGTGATTCATCAATAACTTTTGAAGCATATCCTTTGGAAGCAGGAACTGACACTGGAACAACCGGTAAAGGATTCTTTGATCTTATGCATAGCGTAGATTCATCAGTACCAATAAGAATTACAAACGATAGAAATAGAGATAAATATAGAGTTTTAGTTCTTTGGACAAATGATTCAACAGTTACAACAGCACAAGAAACTACAACAAATACATATTCTGCATTAAGAATAGGAATGGCTGATGGACACTTCACAAGTGTTAAACCAAGTTTTACTGATGGTATTCTAAAATACACAGTAACTTATAAAACAACAGCTTTCGACAAAAGTGCAGCGGGTAATGTTATGATAGAGAGTTGTGCAGGAACAACAGCTGGAGACATATTACCAACAATAGCATCATACACTACATCAAACAAATTTGGATAAAATGGTAAATGATGCATGGATGGAGCAGTGCCTTGTAGGGATTTCTGTTATTGGAGGAGAAGAAGTACAATTTGCTTCAGTTACAGAAACTGTAGACTTTGATATTGGAGAAAAAGATATTGAAGGTATGGCTCTTACTAATGGTGGAAGAGTTGCAAAATGGAATCCAGAAGGAGATTCATCAATAACTTTTGAGGTTTATCCTTTAGAGGCAGGGGCCGGAGATGGTTTTTTTGATTTATTACATGGAAACAATAATGTTATAAATGGAACAACAACAGCTACAACTGGTGATAAACTTGTGGATTCTAGCGTTAGTTTTACAAATCTTGGAGTATTGATCGGAGATAGAATAACTAATACTACGGACACAACATATGCAACAGTTACGGCAGTTGATAGTGCGACAACTTTGTCAGTATCTGCAGATATATTTACTTCTGGAGAAACATATGTTATAACTCGAGGACTAAGGATAGTCACAGGTACAACAGATGGAACTACTACAAGTAAACTTGTGGATTCTTCGGAAACATTTACAGATAGAATTGCAGTAGGAGATAAGGTTAGAAACACTACGGATGATACTGAAACATATGTTACAGCTATTGATAGTGCAAGTATATTATCGGTAGCTTCAGATATTATGGCAACAGGAGAGGATTACATAATTTCTGAATCACCACAAAGAGTGATTAATAATAGAAAAAGAGAAAAATGTAGAGTTTTGGTTCTTTGGACAGATAAGACATCGCCAACCAAAGCAGGAGAAGCCATAGCAAGTACATCTTCTGGATTAAGAATTGGATATGCAAATGGTATTTTTACCAGTGTTAAACCAAGTTTTACAGATGGAATTCTGAAATATACAGTAACTTACAAATGTGCGGCTTTTAATAAAAGCGGTACGGCAAATGTAATGATAGAGAGTTGTGCAGCTGGTGGTGGAAGTGATGCCCTACCAGCAATAGCCGATTACACAACAGCAAATACATTCGGTTAAATAAAGGAGAATAGAAATTGAAAGAACAGAAAATAGAAAATACGGAATCCCCTGGAGTGGATAATTCAGCTGATACGCTGTTTAGGAAGCTCCAGGAGAACAAAAAATCGCTACACATAGCGAGAGTACCAGATAAAACAAAAGAGACATTTAAGCTATTGGCAGAAGAAGAATTTTGTGGGGATTATGGGATGCTTTTAAAAGATATTTTTGAAAAAGCAGAAGAGTACAAAAAGTTTAAGGAAAAGATTATTAATCTTATTAAAATATTGGAGGGAAAGAAAGATGCAAGTTGAGTGTGAAGTTTGTGGAAAAGTTATGGATAAAGAAGATTATCCTAAATATAGTCGTGTTCAATTTGAATCTAAAAGATTTTGTTCTAAATCCTGTAAATGGAAAGATAAGAATTATAGAGAAATAATGAGAATAGCTGTGGAGAAAGCTAATAAGATTCCTTCTCCCAAAAAGATAGAATCTGCTAAATCAATGGGAAAAGCAAATAAAACTAAACATAATTCTTTAGATACTGAGTTTAAACCAGGAGACCTTAATCCTAATTGGAAAGGTGGAACTAAAAAGTATCGAGGCGAAGATTGGAACATCCAAAGAGAAAAAGCAATAGAAAGAGATACTGGTGTTTGTCAAAGATGTAAACTAGAAGGCAATGAAGTACATCATATTATTCCTTATTCAGAATCTAAAAATAATCATTTAGATAATTTAATAACTCTTTGTAAAAGATGTCATATCATTACTGAAAGAGGATATTCTAAATTAATTATTTATGGTGAGGATATTTTAATAAAAAATATTCCTAGTGATACTCAAAATAGATTTACAGAACTATCCGAAGCTGAATTTAATGGAAACAAAGCAATGGCTTTAAAGTGGCTTATAGATGACATTCCTAATCAAGATACTAGATTTATTATGGCTAAATTAGAGGAGATAGAATCTAGGCTTATTGCTGTAGAATCTCTTGAAATAAAAGATGAAAATCCATCAACTAATGAAGGTATCAAAACTTTAGATGGTAAAAATAAGATTAGAAGGAGGTTAAATTAACATGAGTAGTTTAAATCAAATTGAAGAAATAGGAAAATTGTATGCAAAATATAAGACTTACAAGATCCCAAAGAGTCCAATGGGAGGACAACCGCAGATTGAAGTAAAAATTATGCCACTTGGACTTAAGGATATGGATTTAATGAATATAAAAGAAGATTCTAGTATCACAGAACTTAAGGATAATGTAAGAAAAATATGGTCAACATCTCTTGAAATAAATGAAGAAGATGCAGAAAAAATTTCTCTTGAGTTTATGAAAGAACTAATGGATGCTTTTATGGATGCAAATAATTTCAAAGAAGAAGACATGAAAAAGACTGGAATTAAAGATTTTATTAAAGAAAAACAGAATAAAGCAAAAGAGGAGGATAAAGATGAAAAAAAAGAGTCCGATAGAGAATCTTAAAGAACGTATTCTCGATAAGAAAGGTAGTCAAAAGGGGACAGAACTCACAGCCATTTTAAATATGGCTCGTGAGTTCAGTTGTCTTGGAGAAATTATTGGTAGGGATTTTGAAGTAAAAGATTCAAATGGAAAAGTAATTTACACCATCTCTCAAAAACCAATAGCTATAAAACAAATGAATACTTTACTTAAAGAATTTTCAGTGCTAAAAAGAATAGATGATGAAAGAGAAGCAGCTAAATGGGACACTAAAGGAAAAGGTAAAAGAAAATGACAGCAGGAATGGTTGAAAAAATACAGGTAATATTGCAAGCAATGACAGCTGGCTTTACAAAAGGTTTAGGTAATACCCAGAAGCATTTAAAGTCAGTAGGAAAAAATATGCAAGAGTTTGGTAATGTTATGTCTAAACCAAAAGAAGCACTTATTGATATGAATAAAAATTTTAAAGTTATGAAAACATCCGGGGGAAGAGCAGCTATGAGTATAAGAAGATTAACACATGGGATGAAGGGGTTCCGTATGGAAGCATTGGGAGTTATGTTTTTTGGAATGATGTTACAAAGAATGTTTATGGGATTCTTGCAACCTGTAATGGAAGCTTTTGGGGTATTTGATATATTTAGACTTATGCTTTTAACTTTGTTTTTACCAGTAATGGAAATGATTTTTCCTTATTTTTTAAAGATTATGGAGTGGTTTATAAATCTCCCATCTGGTGTAAAAAAAGCAATAGGGATTTTTGTTATTTTAGGTGTAATTTTTGCAACAATAATTATGGTTCTAGCACAATTTGCATTAGGTATTGGATCACTTATATTATTCTTTCCTATTTTTGGCGCTGCAGTTGAAGCAGTGGGCGCATTTTTAGTAGGATTATCAGCAATAGCAGTAGCAGTGATTGCAGTAATTATAGCAATCATAATTGGTATGTATGTTGCTTGGAAAGAAAATTTTATGGGAATGAAAGGGTTTGTATCTGATTTTTGGGAAAATTTTAAAGGAGTTTTTACTGCTATATATGATTTTTTTAAAGGAATAATAGAATTAATTGTTGCTATATTTAAAGGAGATTGGGATGGTGCCTGGGAAGCAGTAAAAAGTATTTTTGGAGCAGCAATTTCTTTTATAAAAAATCTATTTTTTGGATTTTTAAACTTCTCTGCAATGATTGCAATAGGAGTTATTAGGGTTTTTAAATGGGTTGTGGACAATATTGTTGGATTTTTTGTATGGCTTTATAATAAACTTGTAGGACATTCAATAATTCCAGATATGATTAAGGCAATAATTATGTGGTTCTGGAAATTACCTATAGAAGTGTTTGAGATGCTTGAAAGTATTGTTTCTAAAATGTTTACTGTTGGTGCCAATATTATTAAAGGAATGATTAATGGAATAAAATCTTTGGGTAGAAAGGTACTTGATGCTATCCTTTCATTATTTCCAGCATGGATGAGGAAGGGTATTGAAACTTCTGGAAAAATAACAATAAGTGTTATCCAATCAATTAAAGAAAAGTTTACTGGTGGCTCTGGTAGAGGTGGTAGAAAAGATGATTTTATTTGGAGAGCTGGACAGGGTGCACAGAGTATTAATCCTAATGATAATCTTGTTGGATTTAAGGGTGCTCCTCCAAATTTAGGTGGTGGTAGTGGTACTTCAAACATAACAAATAACTTTTATGGGTTTTCAACGAATGATTTAAAAAGAGAGTTAGATGATAGAGATAGAATGCTAATTGAAAAAATAAGGAGAAATGAGTGATGACAACGTATGATAATATAAAATTTACAAAGGGTACAGATATTGTTTATATCGGTGTTAAATTAGTTGAAGAAAATGTAATTAATACCTTAAAGGTAATTAGTATTCCAACTACATCAGATTCACCAGAAACAACAAAAATTTTAAATTTAAATAGAGTTGAAGATCGTTATACAATTACAGGAGTTATTAATTATGGAAAATTAAATGCTTCAGAAACTAAAATTTCCGGAAAAGATAAAAAAGATTTATTAAAAACTATGTTTAGTAAAGGTAGTGTTGTTATAATGACATATGAGGGAACAAATTATAACGTCGCTGTAGAAAAATTTAATATAAGATTTGCATCTTTGGATATTACTGACTCATGTGATGGAGAAGTAGTTTACAATGTAATTATTACTCTAGTAGTGGGGGCTGATATAATCTAAAATGGTAAACACAACTGGATTTTTAACAACGTTGAAAACTGCGGTAAAAACATCAATTACTACAAATGGTACTCATATTGCCGTTGGGACAGATAATACCACCCCTGCTATCTCAGATACAGCATTAGGTGCAGAGGTAACTAGAAAGGCAATTCAGGAATCTACAGTTGGCACAAGCGATATAATTTTATCGTTCTATTTGAATAGTACAGAAAGTAATGGAAATTCGTTAGTGGAAGTAGGACTATTGGATAATGCTGTAGCGGGAAATTTATTAGTTAGAGACATATTTACTTCTATAACTAAAAATTCATCTACAGAAGTTTGGATAGATATTGAAGAACATGTAGAAGTTACACAATGACAGTTAAGCAATATTACATTAAAAATGGAGGAGTAGATTATCCCCTGTATGGCTTTATCTATAGTAAAGAAGGAAGTAAAGCAATAGATCATACAAAAATGAAATTATCAAGAGATGATGAAGCTAATTTTGAAATTGGAGATGATGTAAGTATTGGATATAATGATGGAGATGATATTTTTGTTGCAGAATTTAATGGAGATATAACTAACAAAGAAATTAATGAAGAACTTATTTTAACTATGGAGAGCTATGATGGAAGGTTAAATCGTAGTGCCTTCATCTCTGAAGTTTATGAAGACAAAACTTTAGAATATATTGTTGAAGATATAATTACAAACTATTCAGATTTAACTTATGCGGGAACAGAAACTACTGGTATAACATTATCTAGGTTTGTAGTCAATGAAGAAACTGCTCAAGAAGTTATCAATAGAATTTTAAAAGATTTAGATTGGCAAATAAGAGTTGATAATTCTAAAAATTTATATTTTGAATCAAAAGGTAAGACTTCTGCAAGCGTAATTTTGACAGTAGGAGATAATGCATTTATGGAATCAAATTGGGTGAAAAATCCTAACAGATTAATAAATAGCTGTACAGTCGTTGGAGATAATGCTAGATTTAATACTAGCGAATCATTTTCAGCAAGTGCTGCGCAAACTACTTTTGATTTAACTTATAAAATTATAGGAAATGTTTATATAACTGTTGATGGAACAGAGGTTGTTGGTGGGATAGATGGAGCTGTTGGAACTTATGATTATACTTATAAAAAAGAAACCAAAGAAATTATTTTTGAGTCTGCAATGTCTGGATCAGAAGTAGTAGTTATAGTCTATGAATATGAGGTACCGATTAAAATTACTGCAAGAAATGAAGAGAGTATTGATTCTTATACTTTGTTTCCAAAGAAAGTTATTGATGATACTTTAAAGACGACAAGTGATGCAAGGAAATTGGCTAAAAAGATTGTTAGTGTTTATGGCACGCCAGTAACAAGTGGAGAATTGCTTGTGAATTGGGCAGAGAATGTAGATGTTGGAGAAACAATTCAGATTATTGATAGCTTTAATAGCATAGACCAAACCTTTGTGATTATGAAATTAAGTATGACATATCCAGATGGAACTAAAAATATAAGTGTTGGGATTGAAGAATTTCAATTTTCTGATTGGAATAAAGATCTAAGTGATAGAATAAAAAAATTAGAAGCAAAGCAAGATAACGCAGATATTATTCAAAAATATTTAACCTTTGCTGAAGATATTAATGTGGCTGCAAAGACAGGAAGAATTAGAACAAGGACCAGAGACATTACTGGAGATACGCTTATTTGGGATAATACTGATTATGGTACTTGGGATAGTTTCAAATGGGGAGATGGTTCTTACGATAATGAATTTGTAGTTGCTAGTGTTACGAATTATGATAAAACAATGATCGAGAAATTTAATTTTACAACATATAAAGATACAGTAAATACGACTGCAACATGGAATACAACTGGAGAAACAACGACTTATACAAGTGGTCAGATTTCCCAAAGTCTAGCTGTTGCATTAAATCATGGAACAATTACTACAGCTACGTTAACAAGCACAGAAATCTCTGGAAGCTTTACATATGACATGACTGCCGACGGAGGAAGTAATTGGGAGGAGGTAACTTCTGGTACAGAACATACATTTGCAGATACTGGTATTGACTTAAGATGGAGAGCTACGGAAAATAATTCAAGCACCGGGGAAATAAATAAAATACAAATATCTTATGGGTAGAAACCCTTAAATAATATAGAAACTATAAAATAATATGATAATAAAGATGATGGAGATTAAAATCTAAAATGACAATAATAAATGGACAAGTAGCAAATGCAGATGAGGTAATGAATGCAATGGGAAAAATATTTTTAAACTATTCCCAATCACTTTTTAATGAGGCATATATAGGATTTGATTCCAAACTATATAATTCAGGAGCTCCGA
>Ga0075122_10003067_pt1 | contig 10686 bp, 11 predicted proteins | sample AntAceMetag02UKB_FD_69790 | JGI IMG/M metagenome (GOLD analysis project Ga0075122, IMG submission 69790) | Saline lake microbial communities from Ace Lake, Antarctica - Antarctic Ace Lake Metagenome 02UKB | ecosystem: Environmental > Aquatic > Non-marine Saline and Alkaline > Saline | place...
AATTCGCGAAAACAAAATTGCGCAAATAAAAACAGTTATTCAAACATCAGCAGATGTTGGTATGATAACAATGGATCAAGATATCAAGCGTCTATTTAAAGAAAACCAAATTAGTGAAGAAACCGCCATTAGCAACATGATTGATCCACGCACTTTGAAGATATAAAAAGTATGGAATTAAAATCAATAAAGCTGTTCTCTGGCTTTTCTGAAAAGGAACTTGATGCTATAGAACCAATGTTGCAAACCCAAAACTATCACATAGGTAGAACCATCTATTCCTCTGGAGAGCCAAGCGAAAATTTATATATTATAGCAAACGGAAGTGTTGTTGTTACCCATGAACTTGATAAAGATATTATTACTCTTGCTAAACTTAAAGCAGGTTATTTTTTTGGTGAGGCAGGATTGCTGCGCGAAAATTACGAACACAAATCCGAAGCCAAGGCCACGTCTGACAAAACAACAATTTTAAAATTAAGCCAAGATAATTTTAATAAAATAAAAAAAGAAAATCCTGCGGTTGGCCTAAGCATCTTGCATTCAATTGCATCTACTTTGTCTAATCGGCTTGGAGAGGATACAACTAGAATCGCTATCATATCTTCGATTAGCGACCTTGTTAATGAACCAAAAAATTTAAATAACATAAACACATTGACTCAAGAAATATTAAATATAACACTAAGGGCAATACCATCCTCTCAGGCTTTTCTTGGTATATATTCTAAACACGAACCAGAACAATTAAAAATTTTAGCATCAATAGGATTAAGCCCAAAACACTTGCCAAAAGAAATGCCAATTGATAGCGACCCGTATCTTTATAAATTATATTCTGAAGATGGAGAAATTAGTATTTTAAGCGATAAATATGAATCCCAAGAAAAAGTATTTTATGCAAAAAAGAATTTATTGGCTAGATCTATAAAAATAGAAGAAAATAATGTGGGACTAATCTTACTCTCTGATAAAAAAAATGGAGAATTCACAGAACAAAATAGTTTAATGCTTCAAATTATTGCATCCCAAGTTTCATTCGCAATAGAAGAAGCAAGAATGCGAACAGAAATTCAAGCGCAAGAAGAATTAAAAAGGCAGTATATTGGGATGTAAAAACAGGAATTTTGTATTTGTAGTGGTAGATAATTATCCACCACTACAAATACAAAATTCCTGTTTTTTGGTGCGCCCAGAGGGATTTGAACCCCCGACAATCTCCTTAAGAGGGAGCTGCTCTACCAACTGAGCTATAGGCGCACGAATCACTGGCCAAAGGCCAGAAGAAGCCTTGACGAAGTCTGGTGTCCCCGGAGGGATTCGAACCCCCAACAACAGGTCCGAAGCCTGTCATGATATCCATTTCACCACGAGGACGTATAAATACATAATATCACTCGCACGCAGAATAACACAAATATTTGTTTTTTTCAACCATTATAAAAGACCCACTAATATAGGCCTTTAAAATAATCAAAAACAATATATCTATTCACTTATATTAGAATCAAGCTCTGTATCTGCACTTTCTTGCTTCTCTGGTTCATCCGAACTCTTTAGAGCATCCTTTAAAGTTTTTCCTGCTTTAAACTTTGGAACAATTACTGTTGGGATTTTAATTCTCTCTGTTGGTTTTTGCGGATTAACACCCATTCGCGATTCTCGAGTACGTGATAAAAAGGAACCAAAACCAGTAAGCACTGCTTCTTTGCCTTGTTTCATTGCATCAATAACAACCGCCTCAAACGCATCTATAACATCCTCAACTTCTTTTTTGGATAAATTAGCCCGTTGAGAAATTTTTTCAAGCAATTGGTCTTTGTTGATTTTATTTGGATTAGACATAAGGTTATTGATTTCAGTTATTATTGTATAGCAAGCGTAAAAAAAAGACAAGACAATAAATTAAATAATAAGAAAATAACCAAAACCCAATTTCAAATAACAAAAAAATTCTAATAGGATATATATCTTAATCTGGAATAATACAATCTAGCCTCTCAATTGATTCTGTTTTTCCGGAGGTGTTATCAATCTTCAATAATATACCATTCACCTGTATAGGGCCTTCTTCTTGGATTGCATGCTTAATAGGCATTTGGTCCAAAAATTGTTGTACACGAATCTTTCTGTCGTCGCCAATTACCGAATCACTGCTTCCACACATTCCTATGTCTGTTACATATCCTGTTCCTTTAAGCAAAAGGCGCGCATCTGCGGTTGGTACATGTGTGTGTGTTCCTAAAACAGCACTTACTCTTCCATCTACATACCAACCAAAACCAAATTTCTCGCTTGTTGCTTCTGCATGGAAATCAACAATCTTAATTTTAACTTTTTCATCAATTTCTTTAAGAATCTCATCTAATTTATAAAAAGGTGAGTCAAGTTGCTTATCCATAAATAATTGACCCATAAGATTAATAATAGCAACTTTTGTTGTTCCAACTTCAATAATTTTATATCCTTGTCCTGGTACATCGCCGGACCAATTTGCAGGACGAATTATTGGGGTCTTTTTATTAGAAAAAAGTGTTAACCCGTTCTCTTTGCGCGCCCAATGATTTCCACTTGTAAAAAAATCAACTCCAGCAGACATAACATCATCAAATCCTTTCACAGTAAATCCGCTTCCATGAGCCATATTTTCGCCATTTGCTATTACAAAATCTGGCTCGTATTCTTTTTTCCATTGTGGTAAAATTTCTGCCAATGCTTTCCGGCCCGGCTTACCAACAATATCACCTAAAAATATTATTTTCATATGAAAAAAGTATATCAAAAACAAATCATTGGGGCAATATTATTAATTATTTTAACGTTCTTTCTCTACTTTCCAACTTTAGCTCGCAATGTTTATACAGAAGATAGCGCAGAATTAATTGCAGCCAGCCACACTCTTTCTGTTGCCCATCCTTCTGGATACCCAATTTATTTAATGTCTTCAAAACTTTTTTCTTTGTTTAAGCTATCTCCTTCTATTAGCACAAACATGAATTTCTTTTCATTGCTTTTAACAATTGCAGCAATTGTGATTCTTTACTTCTCTCTTTTAAAATTATTTAAAAATGCTCTTATCGGATTCAGTTTAAGTTTTCTTTTTGCAATTAGCCCTATGGTTTGGCTGCAAGCAACTTACGCAGAAGTTTATTCTTTAAATACATTGTTTATTGCAAGTCTTCTTTGGTTGTATTTATATTACCAAGAAAAACCATCTCTTAAGCGATTATATCTTTTTATATTTTTCTACGGCCTAAGCTTAACTAATCATTATCTCCCTCTTGCAATTTCTCCTCTTATTTTTGGATGGCTTATTTTTAAATTCCCTTTGCTTAAAAACTTTAAATTATATGCAAAGCTTTTTGGATTTTGGATTTTAGGGCTTACTCCATATCTATATATTCCAATTCGCTCAAGAATGAACCCTGCTTTTAGTTGGTTTAATGGGGATGCATATGGAATATTATCGTATAACATTGCTTATGGACACAAAATCTCTTTGCATACACTTAAATATTTAGCAGATGTGTTTGAACAGCTTATTGGCTCTTTTGGAATATTTGGTTTAACTGGATTTATTTTAGGAATAATTTTGATGATTTATTACAAATCCAAATATAGATATATGACTTTAATTTTATTATTCCTGCTTTCTGGTGGAATGATAATCGCGCTTACTGGTGGAGGTGAATACACGCAATTTGCTGGCTGGTTTTATACAAATCTTTATATTCCGTTTTTAATGATAAGCTTAATTCCAATTGGATACACTTTAAAATGGATTTTTAATAGTAAGTATAAAATGATGTTTTTTTATACTTCTTTAATTGCTATTTTAATTTGGCCAGTGACCGAAATTGGTGCACGGTCTTTATTAAATGATAGGAGCAAATATATTTTTTTGGATAATTACTCTTCTCATATTCTAAATTCTTTGCCGGCAAACGCAATTTTATTTACTTATCACAATAATGTAGTGAATGATCCACTTGTTTTTGGATTAGGATTTCAAAGATATGTAAAAAACTTAAGAAAGGATATTACTATTTATTCTCTTACCTCTATATTTCCTTTACCAGATAATTTCCCTAAAAAAGAAGCAACAAAACACAGTGATGATTATCAAGCATTCTTTAAAAAATATATTGAAAAAGAATTTGCAAATGCAAAAAATATATATTCTACTTTTCCTTATCCAGACAGTGAAATATTTTTAAGCACGAGCATTGGTCCTGTTTATAAATTGACCCCTAAAATGGAAAGCACGCCCTCTATACAATTATCAGATTATTATTCTGCTGATAATTTATATTTACCTTCGGTTAATGATAATTTTTTTCACAAAGCCACTATTGCAAAATATTATTATGATTTAGCTGTAATGCAATATTCAAAAGGTAGATTAAAATCAGGACAATGGTTCTTAATCAAAGCCATAGAATATGATCCACAAGAATTCAGCAAATTCTACAATAATACAATATCAATCCGCAATCAAATTTTTAATATTGACTAAAACATTTTATAATACTAGAATGTCTTTGTTGATAATGCGTCTTGGTGGGCCTGCCCGCCATATCTCTCTACTCAGAGTATAGGCGGGTATCGTATAATGGTTATTATGTCAGGTTTCCAACCTGAAAATGGGGGTTCGATTCCCCCTACCCGCTCCAAAAACACTTATCAATTTGATAAGTGTTTTTAATTGCAAAAAGATATGCTAATATAAACTTATCAAAATATAATAAAAAATATGAAAGAAAAAATATTACAATTCATTTTGGTTTTAGTTTTTATAGCTTTAAGTGCGGCATATTACTATAATATATTTGGCGAAAATAATGTTGATAAAATATTCCTAACTTTATCAACATTTTTATTTGCTCTTTTTACTGGCTTCTTTATATCTAGGCAAGCAGGGAGGTATAGTGAAATACGAAAGCTGACCGCTAACTTTGATGGAAATATGTCAGGTGTATATCGCCTATTCGGACACATTGGAAAAGACGCACAAAAAAAATCAGGAAGTATAATTAAAGATTACTATAAAAAAATTGTTAAAAATGGCTGGGACTATTCATTTACGCATAAAACCACAACACTCACCGACCTACACAATCTTCTTGAACAAGTTCTTGATAAAGGAGGAGGTGATGGCATGAAAGGCGTATCAGCATCTCGAATTGCAGTAGGTCTACAAGAGCAACAAAAAATAAGAAAAAACATGGTGGCTCTTCGAGAAGAAAGAATTCCAGCCTTTCAGTGGATGCTAATTTATTTACTTACTGCCATTCTTATGCTAACTGTCTCAACAATACCATCTGCCTTGCTACTGCTTGGCTCTATTATAAAAGCCGCATTTATCATATCTGTTCTAATAGTTGCTGTGCTGTTAAAAAAACTCGACGAATTAAGGCTATTCGAAGGAACAATCGGAGAACATTCAGCGCAAGATGTTGTTGAAATTATTGACGGAAAAAAATAATTTTAGTTCTAACGTCCTCAACGCATCCACTCCAAAAAATCCGAACATATTTCGGATTTTTTGATTAAAACTTTGACGTTTATAAATAATCCTCCTACAATAAATATATATGAAAAAATAAAAATACTCTGATGAGAAAATCCTCACAAAAGAAATAGAAAAACTAACAGACAGAGTTGAAAAATCAAATTCTTTTTCTCGCACTATTATGAAAGGGATTATTTATGGCGCTGCAACAGCTATTGGCGCAACAATAATTGCTGCTATTATAATTACAATATTATCAAAAACTATAAATACCGTTACAGACATTCCTATTGTTGGAAATATTGTTGGCGACCTTATGGAACGAACAAAAATTGATTCAATATTAGAAAACCAGATAAATATAAAATAACATACAGCTTAAACTAAAAAACCACTCAAATGTGGTTTTTTAAATTATAAATATTGCTACAAGTTTCTTTTTGTGATTAGATAATCATCCAGATAATAAAAAGGGCAAATAGCCCTTTGACAAATTAGTGTATCAATCTTCACCAGGGGGAGAAAAGCTATGGGGGGTATGTTTGGAGTAGTTGCACAGGGAAGCGAAGACTGTGTCCGCGATCTATTTTTTGGCACAGACTACCACTCGCATTTAGGCACTCGCAGAGGAGGGCTGGCAGTCCGGAATAAAAACGGATTCCAGCGCTTCATCCACAACATCGAGAACGCCCAATTCCGTTCCAAATTCGAAGATGACATCACCAAGATGCATGGGCATATGGGAATCGGAGTTATCAGCGATACCGAAGCCCAGCCTCTTCTTGTTGGTTCACGCATGGGCAGTTACGGTATTGCCACTGTGGGTCGAATCAATAACATAGATGAATTAGTCGAAGAGGCCTTCGACAAGCACACTGCCCATTTCCTGGAAATGGATGGCGGTGTTAAAAGCCAAACCGAACTCATAGCCACCCTAATCAACTGGGGGACAACATTTGAAGAAGGTATTCGCATAGCACAGGAGAAGATCGACGGCTCTTGCACTCTACTTCTTCTCACCGAAGATGGCATAATTGCGGCCCGCGACATGTACGGCCGTACACCGCTCATCATCGGGGAAAAAGACGGAGCCCTCTGTGTCACTTCAGAAACCTGCGCTTTCCTCAATCGAGGATTCCATACCAAGCAGGAGTTAGGGCCAGGTGAGATTGTTCGTTTTACCAATGACTCTGTCGAACAACTTACCCCACCAAAAGATGACATGCTACAGGTCTGCTCATTTCTCTGGGTCTACTATGGATACCCTGCGTCGACCTACGAGGGAAGAAATGTGGCAGTGGTCCGAGAGCTCTGCGGAAAAGCCCTGGCTCAAGGCGAAGACCCAAATCTTGAAATCGACATGGTGGCTGGAGTTCCAGATTCAGGCACAGGCCATGGGACTGGATATGCCAATGAGTCTGGCGTCAAATACGGATGGCCGTACGTGAAATACACCCCAACCTGGCCACGCAGTTTTATGCCGCAGAATCAAGACCAACGCAATTTGGTGGCACGCATGAAGCTGATTCCTATCCGCGAGCTGGTCGAAGGACAAAGAATTCTGTTCTGCGAAGACTCGATTGTGCGAGGAACGCAGCTGCAGGACACAGTCAATCGGCTGTACAGGCTAGGAACCCTTGAAGTGCACATGCGGACTGCCTGCCCACCACTGATCCACGGATGTAAATTCCTAAACTTCTCTAACTCACGATCCGAACAGGATCTAGCGGGCAGGCGCGCTATACGTGCGCTTGAAGGAGAAAAAGGAGAGACAGAGTTTCTCCATGAATTTTCGCAGGATGGTTCAAGTAGGCACTCGGCCATGGTAGAGTGGATCCGGAACGATCTAGGTCTCACTTCTCTGCGATATCAAACCTTGCCAGACCTAGTAGGTGCAATAGGTCTTCCCAAGGAAAAACTCTGTACCTATTGCTGGGACGGCGCAGACCCCAGCAGTTGCTCAAACTGTCCCAAGAAGGGATAGCGTAAAACCGAACACATCCCGCCCACAGGCCGGATGTGTTCTTTTATTTGGTTAATATTTATAAATATAGTATAATATATTTATAAATAAAAATATAAAAATATGTCATCAAAAAAACAAATTCAAAATCACTATCGTTTTCCAATGTTATTACTTTCAATAATTATAACAGTAGTTCTAATGGGTGTAATAACAAGCTTTCTGCAATACAAAGGAGTTAAAAAAGATTTAAATATTCTTCAAAATCAAGTACAAGAACTACAGGCCAAGAAATAATAATTACCAAACTTTAAAAAAAATACGCTCCCATGCTGGAGAGCGTATTTTAGTATACATTCGTCTATGACGTGTTAGAAAATGTAAAAATTGTGATTGTTTTTGTAATAAACGCCATATCATAATAAAATTAGTTAATTATATATACTTAACACCACTATGGTGCAAAATCTTTAATTTTTTAAAGTACCTTCTAATTTCAAATACTCTCTTTTATTTTTGTTTTATCATCTTTTATTATTTTTGTGCCTTAAACCTTGGCACGTTTTAGATGATTTGCTTCCATTTTCCTCTAACAAATTATATCCTAGGTAATTTATTAGATTTTGTATTATTATTCTTGCAGCTGTACATCTAACAAGAAAAAATACATACAAAAAGACACTTCACGGGTTGCGAAGTGTCTGGTGGAAACGTCACTAAGGGTAGTATAGCACACCTAAACACAAAAGTCAAGGTAATAGATATAGTTGTGCTATGATTTACAACAATGTAAACTTGAGCATATGTCTTTATCTGCCCAAATTGCTAAAAATACATCATACTTAATAATAGGAAGAGTGCTTGCATCTGTGCTTGGTATTATTTCTGTGGCTCTATTATTAAGATATCTCTCGCCTGATGATTATGGGAGATACATAACAGTAATTTCTTTTGTTTTACTTTTTGGAACATTTGTCGATCTTGGATTAAACTTAACCACAACCCAAGATATTTCTGTTCCAGGTAGAGATGTTGCCCACACATTATCAAGTATTTTTACTTTACGCCTAATTATAAATATTGGGCTCGTGTTATTGTTGCCAATAATTCTACTTGCGTTCCCTTATGAGCAAATGATAAAAACAGCTATAATGATTTCCTCAACTATTTTTTTTACTTTCTCTCTTTTTCAAGTTTTGGCAAGCTACTTCCAAAAAGAACTACAAGCAGAAAAAGTTGCAATCGCGGACTTGCTTGGAAAAGTTGCTTTGCTTTTGGTTGTAATAGTTGCAGTAAAATTTAAGTTCTCATTCATTGAATTAATAATTGCAATAATGCTAAGTTCACTTGTTCAGTTATGGGTTCTTTTACGATTTACATCTAAAGTAATTAAACTCAAACTATGTATTGATTTGTTAATTTGGAAAAGGATACTAAAAAAGACATGGCCAATAGCTCTCTCTGTAATCTTTACAACTATATATTTTAAAGGCGATGCAGTTATTTTATCTTTAGTGCGTCCTTATGGGGATGTTGGTATATACGGGGCATCATATAAAATATTAGAAGTATTAATTACTTTGCCTATTTTATTCATGGGATTGGTTCTTCCACATTTAGCAAAAAGTTACGCAGAAAATAATAAAGAAAAATTTAACAAAGCAATACAAAAATCTTGGGATGCGCTTTCTCTTTTTACCCTACCTTTGGTAATTGGAACCCTTGTTTTGGCAGAGCCAATTATTCTTCTTATAGCAGGGAAGGGCTACGAGCCATCAATCCAAGTTCTACGAATATTGATTGTGGCTGCTGGAATTATCTTTTTAGGAAGCTTGTTTACCCATACAATTGTTGCCATCAATAAACAAAAATCAATGATAAAATATTATGCCATCGCAGCAGTATTGGCAGTTGTTTTATATATTATATATATTCCAACTTACACATATTATGCAGCAGCAATTGTAACTGTAATAGCAGAGCTTTTAATTGCAACAGCAGCCTTAATTAAAGTTTACAAAACCACCCACTTCAAACTCTCGTTTTTGATATTTAACAAAACTCTTTTTGCAAGCGCTATAATGGGATTAATATTATATCTCTTGTCTGGATTACATATTTTGATTTTGGTTCCTGTTGGTGTAATTGTATATTTTATTTTTATTAAATTATTAAGAGCAATGCCAATAAAACTATCATGACCCTAAAAACCGTCGGCAAGACAAACAATCCATGGTTGCAAGAAATTATAAAAAATCTGCCTACCAAAGTTAATCAAAAAACTATAATTTTAATAGGACCAATTTTTCAAATTCTTATAACTCCTATAGCTAGAATATTTTTATACGAAATTATTTGGATTGCGGATAATCCAAAACTAGGAATAATAACAAAACTGTTATCTTTTTTAACAAAAAAAATAATTGTCCCAAACCAATCAGTTGAAGCAAGATATTTAAGGATTGGTATTAAAAATCAAAAACTTCAACTTGTTTATCCTATCTGCTCCTTTGAACAAGGACCAATGCGAAAAAATGATTCTCTTATACTCTGTTGCGATGGATCACTTACAATTGAAAATGGAATGGGAACTCTTTTGCGAGGATTTTCAATGGCCCAAGAAATACTTGGAAATTTAAAATTGATTATAGGAGGAAATATTCTAGAAAAAACCCGCATTGAATGGCTTACAAACGAACTAGGCCTTAAGAATGATACACAATTTGCGCCTTCTGGTTCACATTTATGGAGCGCACAATCCCATATCTACATATGGCTTGATAAAAATGACGAACCAACACCGTTATCTTTAATTCAAGCAATGTGTTTTCATAAAGCAATAATTGCTTCTGATAAACTATCTAACCATGAATTTATTGAACAAAACAAAAATGGAATTCTTATAAAATCCTCTAACGCAGACATGCTCTCGCAAGCCATTATTAATCTAGCGCGCAAGCCCGATTGGATTGAGGAGCTTGGAAAAAATAATTTTGAATTTGCAAAGGAAAAATTCTCTGCTGAAGCATTCAAACAAAAAATACAAAAAATATTTTAATAATCAAAAACAGGCATCTTGTAGGGGTAGATAATTATCTAGCCCTACAAGATGCCTGTTTTTTATTAAATTATTCATTTACTTCTATAGCATCAGCCCCTTCAGGAGGAGCAATCATTTCTTCTGTGGCTCCAAAATTAGAATCCTCTCTCT
>Ga0075122_10003069_pt1 | contig 10681 bp, 11 predicted proteins | sample AntAceMetag02UKB_FD_69790 | JGI IMG/M metagenome (GOLD analysis project Ga0075122, IMG submission 69790) | Saline lake microbial communities from Ace Lake, Antarctica - Antarctic Ace Lake Metagenome 02UKB | ecosystem: Environmental > Aquatic > Non-marine Saline and Alkaline > Saline | place...
TAAAAGATAGGTTCCTGCAAGAGTCAGTGCTGCAGCTAAGATAATCCATAGCATAATGGAATATGCAGGAGAAAAATATTCATATTTGTAGAGTGAGGGGCGCATTATTCCCTGTTATGTCTGGGTGAGCGTTAGCGAAAGCGCGTAGCGTCCCCGAGGATTTTTTCTCGTAGAGAAAAAACCTCAAAGTTGTTCGAAGGCACTTTATTAATTATAAAAATGCCCCTTTGGATGGTGGGCTGTTTGGTCTTGATGCCCATTAAATAAGGGAAATTATCTTTTCATAAAAAAATAAAAAGTTGCTGTGGGTGGAAATTTTACTGGAGTACAATCGGAATCTTTAAAAGATTGATATAATTTCAATAAATAATGAAATCAAAACAAGAAGAAACTACATTAAAACATGAAATAATAGCCGGAGCAAGCTATGGTAATACTTTTGGTGGTAGATATTATATGAACTTAGACCACTATCAAAATCCGCTCATTAAATATATTGCAGAAACAGACAAAGATTCATATTCAATAGTAGATCTGGGTGGTGGTTCGGGTATTGTTGGTTGTTCTTTATTAAAAAAACTTTTAGACTTAGGGAAAAAAGGAACTCTTGATGTTATAGATATTAATCAAAGACAATTAGAAGGAGTTAATGTAGAGGCCAGGAGATTGGGAATCCCTTTAGGATTGGTTAGAACGTTTCAAAAAGATATTATTACGATGAGAACTAAACAATACGATGTTACTTGTATGAGAAAAGTTTTACATTATTTTGACGAACAAAACAATATAAGGTTTATTCAAAGATTGCCTCATTTTTTAAGACCCGGAGGGCTTTTAATAATAGGAAGTATGGTCGGAATAGACTCTTTAGATTCTCGGTACAAAGAGGATATATTAAATGAAATAGAATGGTTCATTGCAAAAGGAAGTAATTTTAGTTCTAGAAGTATCTTAACGGAAAACAAGTTAAGAGAATTGCTTTCTATAGTAGGTTTTGTTAATATTCAAGAGACACAATACTCTGAAGGGATTTCTTCAAAACAACTACAAGATAAATTTGGTTTGTGTGATGAACTTATGGAAAAGTTAGATAATAAGGAAAGAGAACGACTAAAAAATACTAAAGAAAAAAATCCTTATGATTGGAAAACAAAAGTTTATTCTTGTCGAAAGTAAATTTTTTTTGGGCAACTTTTTATTAAAACAAAAAAGATAATTTCTCCTAGTAGGGGCGAGACGAGCAACTTATTGCGAGATTTGGTCGGGGGCATCAAGGGCATTTTTACTATCTTTTTACTTTTTATTAGAGTTTAGTGCCTTCGAACCGCATAATTCCTGAAGGACGTGTTTTTTCAACCCTTTGTTATCGTCGATAAATAAAGATTTCTTGTTTTTTTTAATTGTTTTTGTTTGGTTGTTTTTCGCAGTGTTGCGATTATGTGCTGTCTTATTATTTATATGTATCTCGGAGTTTATATATGTTGTCCTTATTTTGCGTCATTGCTCGACACTGTTTTTTATGTTACCGAAAAAGGTAACATTGTGGGTAACATTTTTGCTCCCATTGTCTATTTGTATTATGGTTAACTCTTGTTTGTATGGCTAAATCAAAGATGTTGATGGTTCGTATAAGTCTTGAGCAAGATAATATTTTATTGGCTAAAGCAAGATCTGTAGGATTTAAGAGAAAATCTGATTATGTTAGAAGTGTTCTATTTTTGTCTATGCCTATTGAAGATAAAATTAATAAAATATATTTGAAGGTGTGTGATAATGGATCTTGATTTTGGAGAATTTAGATCTGAAAGAAGAAGTTTCTTCTGTCCTAATAAGTTATGGAAAGAGTTAAAATTGCAGACTAAAGGGTGTATGTCTATATCTCAATTTATTAGAATGGCTATTCTTGAGAAGATGATTAAAGAAGAACCAGAAAAAAAGGAATATTTTGAAGATTTAGTTTATTTTTAAGATTATACTTATTTATCCTATTTTTGTGTATAATATACTATACTTATGATTTAACGAATAGAAGAAGATTTAATAATTGTTAAATGAGGGTGAGCGAAGCGAAAGGCTGCAAGCCGTCCCCAAAGGATTTCTGAAAGAAATCCGCAGCTTATGACGCAACCCCGCATTTTATTTTAAAGAAAAAACTAATCCATACAGATTATGTTTTATATCAATTTTAGTTTCAACTTTTTTTATTAAAGAAAAGCCATTTTGAGTCATTAGTTTTTCTATCTCCTCAGGAGAAATAGGATCAATTAGATCCATTAATTCTTCGGTGTGTTTATCCATTTCTTCACTTTTAGGTTTAATGAAAGGATGTTCTTCAATAAAAATAATTTTGCCATTTGAATCTAATAGTTTTACCCATCTTTCTATTGAGTTTTTTCTGTTTTGTAAATAGAAAAACAAATTGCAAGAAATTATTGTTCTGAATTTGTTAGTGTAAGAATTTAGCGTCTCTGCATCATTATTTGTTATGGGAAATTTACTATTTTTTCTTGCGATTTTTACCATTTCAGAAGAAAAGTCATTACCATAGATTTTTGAAAGTTTGTTTGAAAGTAATTTAATTAAAAACCCCGTTCCACATGCCAAGTCTAAAACTGGTTCTTCAATTTTATTAGATAGTAATTCCAGAATTTTTTTTTGAGCTTTATAATGTTTAGTTTCTGTCATATGTAAATCGTAATCTTTATGAGATTTATTCCAGAATTTTTTTATTTTTTCTGATTTATTCATATGTTAAAACCTCATAAATTTAATAGCAGAATCTTTTGCGGGGGTATAAAGAAAAAATTCTTTTTTAATTCCAAATGGAATTACAATTAAATCCTTATCTTTCAAATTTTCACAATCTTCGATTAATTTTTCAAATAAATTTTTTGCTTCTTTTTTTGAAGCTGACTTTTCTGAGAGATGGGCGAAAGGAATCAAAATCAAATTCTTTTTTGCCAAAGATCTAAATTTCTTGCCTGCTTTAGAAATAGTTTCAGAATCATCTTCTGGCTCAAAATGGCAAAATACAACTAATCCATTATGAATGTTTTCTTTAATATGTCCAAATTTACCATTAAAGACTAATGTTCTCATATGTTTAAATAAAAAGTTGAAGTATATAAATGTTTTTTTAAAATGCGGGGTGAGTAATATGTCATTTAACATCGTGATTAAATGAAGTTGAATTTTTGTGGTTTGCCTCAAAAATTTAATTTGGACTAAGCCTGCAAGGCGGAGTCTCTTAATCGCTGTTAAATCCTTTTCCAGTTACGAGCGAAGCGGAGTTCTGGAAAACTGCGTAGCAGAGTAATTTTGAGAGGCGTCCTATCCAATGAATGAAGTGGTACATAAAGGACAAGAATCAAGGGGACAATTTTTTATCTCTTTAACCATAAAACAATTAGACTAAGTCCATTTTTCATTTCATCTGGCAAATTGGGAATTTGTTTCATCATCTCTAAGAACAAATCATCTTGTAAAATTCGATGTTCTATGATATTATATTTTTTAAAGTCCTCAAGTTTCCATCCTGATTTGTGAATTTCTCTTTCATTGCCTGCCCAAGCTCCTTGAGGCATAAAGCCTAATGGTGTTGAAATTATGATATTTTCTGAATGTTCAAAAAGTAAATCTAATAATTTATAGGCTTTTTCTTTATCAAAATGTTCTATTACATCACCCATAATTATTAAGTCATATTTTCCTATTTTTTGAAGAACATCAAATATGTCTTTCTGGATAATCTTAGTATATAACTCTCTTTGGATAGTTGTAATACATTTATCAAAAGGTTCGACACCTGTAATCTGGATTTTCCAATCTTTTTTATTGAAATTTTGACCAGCCATGACTTCAAAGGTATCCCTTATAAGAAATCCCCATTTGCCAAAACCGCAACCAACATCCAAAATTTTGAAATCGGGCAAAGGCATTGGTTCTCCTTCAACGAGTTTCTGAATGTCAATCTGAGAAATATCCATTTTAGAGAATATATTCTTAGCTAGAAGATTCAAAACGTAAGGTACATTACAAGGAACACTTGATGACATAAAGAAAAAAGAATCACAAGAAGTTATAAATGTTTTTAAAAAATTATCTTCCCTTCCACTGTTTAGCCACTAAAAATTATTGAATTTAACATCGCACTTAAAAGAAGTTTTTTCCGCAGGAAAAAATTTGGGAAATTTGCGAGCTGAGCAAATTTCCTTTTAAGTGCTGTTAGTTTCGTTTCCAGTTACGAGCGAAGCGGAGTTCTGGAAACCTGCGTCCGCAGAGTTGGAAAAAAGCAAATTACATCAAGAACGAAGTTCCTTCAAATAAAAGAATAAAAGGCAAATAAAAAAATTAGAGCAGCGAAGGTGCTCTAATTAGTGACATGATTGTAGACATAGCAGTGAACAGAATTACTACTATTAACACAATGATTATCAACCAGATTGCAACCAATTTTCCACTACTTAAATCAGTATAGTGTTTTAGGCAAGATCCAAGAAGAATTAATACCCACAGACCTAGGATAAAATTAACTATTCCTAAAATTGGTAAGAATGCTGATAAACCTGCGACTACTGTTCCAACAATCCAAAATGCAGACATATATGCAAATGCCTTGAAAGTTTGGAAATATGGATTTGGTCCACCAAATAATTTAACTAATAGATGGAATATTCCTGAAAACCCAAATACAAAAATTAAATTTGATAATATAGTAGTACCAAATGAAAGAGTGGAAGTAGTTATTGTCGTTCCCACAATCATTTGAAATATGAACGAAATTGCTCCTGCGATTATTGCAGAAATAATCATAAATATGAAAGGTTCTTTAATACCTTCTTCTGATTTATATTCTTCTAATACTTTTAATGGTTTGAATAATATTCCTGTTAATTTTGTAAAATAGTCCATAATTATCACCTAAATTTATAAATGAAAGGAGACATATATAAATTTTTTTATTTGCCTTTCCTCTATTTGCTTTTTTCCAATTGAAACTAACATCGGGATTTAGAGAAGTTTTTTGGTGAGGCAAAAAATTTGGGAGAATGAGCAAATCGTTTGGCGATTTGTGAAATGAACCTCTAAATCCTTGTTAAGTTCGTTTCCCATACGCAAGTGTGGGAAACCTGCGTCCGCAGAGTAAAATTTGAGTTCCAGATAAATATCGACCGAAGGGAGTGTAAATGTCCGAAGGACTAGGGGGTTCCGTTCCTTCAAAAGAGCAAAGCGATACATCAAGAACAAGAATAAAAGGGCAGTTTTAGTTTAATTAATTTCACAAGTTCCATCTACATTACGAGTAATTTTCTTCTTCTTTATTTCTTTATGAAGCTTTTCCAATATTTTTCTATTGTTTGAATAAATTTCTTTATGTGCAGAAGCATAAGTCATTTCAGTCAAATCATCATAAGATTGATATTTTAAATTCCCTAAATTTTCATCATAAAGATATAAACATAGTTCAGGATGAATTGGTAAATAACAAACATATTTTTTTTCAATTATTGAAAAAATAAGCCCGCTATCTGGCAACAAGAATGGTTGTTCTTTTTTCCCTACCAATAAACTAATTTTTATTTTCTTCCATTTTAAAGTAAGTAAAAAATTCGTTTTTGATTCTTCTAAAATTAGTAAAGTTTTCTGATTATTCCCAGAATATTTTTCTTTAAGTTTTTCTTTCAAATTTTTAGGTAAGTTACAACTAATTTCAGAATACATTTTTGTTCTTTGAAAAGAATCTAAATCATGTTTAGTTTTAATTGAACGCAGATGTTGAATCAAAGTATAATCTACTATTTTTCTTAACTCATCACTTGTTAATCTTAATTTTTTATTGCTTATAATTTTTTGAAATATAGGTGCTACTCCATTTTCTACATATCTTGAAAGAAAATCTTCAACACGAATATTATTTTCAGGAGAAATAGTTTGCTCAGTTGTTAAATCTTGAATTTTATCATGCCCATAATAGTTGATAGAGCCATAATTAACTTTTGCTTTAGTTTTATTTACAGAAAAAGTCTTATTCAAAATACCTTTTTCTTTATCACAAATCCAAATTCCTTGTCCATACACAAAATTTTTAAGTACAAATTTAGGAATTGTATGTTGAAATTCTTTTTCCATAAAGTATAAAATATCAAATAGTATTTAAAATTAATTAATCACTTAATTTCTATTTTCCAATCTCCATCAGCATTGATGTTTAGTAAATAGATTCCAGAATTTCTTATTTGTATTGCATCAGAACCATCAAAATTCCCGATTTCATTAACTAAACTTGAACCTACATTATTGCCGTTTTCATCTAATAATCTTACAATAAAATTACTTTTACCTACATGTTCTAGATTAAATATTTTTAAGCCACTATCTAAATAAAATAGTTCAGAACTTTTTTTGCCTGAACCTGTAAATGTTTTAGTATATGGTGCAGTAATAAGTCTTGGTTGCTCAATGAAAAAATTCCATGAACCATCTGCTTTTAAATTTAATAAGTAGTTTCCATCTTCTTTAATGTTCATCGCAACCGACCCTTTAACATTTCCGATTTCATTGAATAGACTTGAACCTACATTATTTCCGTTTTCATCTAATAATCTTACAATAAAATTACTTTTACCAACATGATCTGCATTAAAAATTGCTAAACCTTCTTTTAAATGAAATAAATCAGTTGCAGTTTGACCTTCGCCAGATAATTTTATTAATTCTGATTCTTTTTGTTCTATTGGGTCATTATCGGATTCTTCAATGTTATTATTCGCATTAATTTCTCCATTATTTATCTGACATAAACCTTCAATTAAATTATTTCCTAATTTTTTAAGGGCTTGAACATCTGCATTTATTACAACATCATCAATATTGTTCAAATTGAATTTACCATCTGCATAAATTATTTTTCCAACTATGTTTTCAGATCTGAAGACTAAAATATTTCTATCATAGTCAGTTAAATCTTCTTTTCTGTCCCAACTAAAGCTTGCTCCGTCTTCTTTTATGTTATATATGTAATATTCATCGCCTATGTTGGTACCATCTTCGATTTTTGTTTGGCTAGTTCTTTTTTGCCCATCTTTTGTTAAGATATTGTTAAAATTTTCTTGAGCAATGGTTTGGTCTTCAAATCTATATAGTTCGTATATTGCAATAACATAATCTTCGTAAAAAATTTCTTTAACTTGATTTAAGTCTATACTTTCATATTCAGAAATTCCGAGATTAGAAACGTGCCACGATTGTTTTAAAAGTTCTTGATATTTTTCAACGTTTTCGAGTGGTTCATATTTTTGTGTTTCTTTATTTTCCTCTTTATTTTGATACGTTGTTATTTCCCAATTATCATTATTTAATTTTTTAGAAGATATGAAATTTCTATTTGACCATTCAATTACATTTTCTCCCCAAGAATCTTTTTCATTATAAAAATCAGGTGCTAATTCCAGACTTATAGGGCTTTTTACAGTTCCGATACTATCAATATTGCATAATTTTTTAGATTCTTCTAAGTTAGGTTTTGACTCAGATAGTTCTTTATTTGTAATACCACAATCTCTTCTAATTTCTTTTAAGCTTGTTCTTAAACTTTCTGTTGATAAACTTAAAGAACTTTGTTCATCTTCCTCTTTCATTAAAGAAGTTATCCATGCACCACCTAAACTTTCTCTAGTTTTATCTGCAATATACCAAGTTTTATTTATTTTTTCAAGACGAAATTTTGTATTAACTTTTTCAGAATTATAATTATATTTTACACTTACAAAAGCAGTATTATTTTTAATTTCTGTATTTAAAATTTTAATATCACTAACATCAATTTTAAATTGATTTTCTCTGGATTCAAATTCTTTAACAATTTCCGAAACTCCACCACATTTTCCAGATAACTTTTTTATCTCATTAGTGACATTTTCAAAATCTTTAAACTCATTGTAATTTTTTATATGGGTTTCTTTCCAAAGTCCTGTTAAAAAATCAATCTGTTTCTCTTGATTTAACATAAATTCTGAATGAGATGTTGTATCAGTTAAACTAATAAAATTATATACTTTGCCATTAATATCAGACATCTCAGGAGTTAGTTCTTGTTGTTCTAAAGTGCATCCCGTGATTAGTGTAATAAGTAAAATTGTTATCCAAAATAAAACTATTTTTTTCATTTTAAAATCCTCATAAGATTCTTTTAAGTAATAGGATATATAAATGTTTTTACAAATTCAATAGGAAAACTGCCCTTATCTACAAATATAAAATATCGAGCAACAAAGTTGCGAGTGAATATGTCTGAAAGACTAAGGAACCCCCTTTTTGTTTCTTTTTTCTAAAAAGAAAGGGAACTCAAATTTTATTGAACTTAACATCAGGATTTAGAGAAGTTTTGCCGTAGGCAAAATTTGGATGGAGTCTGCAAGACGGAATCTCTAAATCCTTGTTATACGTTTTTTCTGCAAGAAAAAAAGCCGAAGGCTCAGTTCAAAAAATATTTTTCGTCCTTGTTCATCAGATAGGCTTTCTTTTATTTTTTATAAATTTGATTTTTTCGTTTTTCTTTTCCAAGAGGGGTTAGGGGTGAATTGGAAAAAGGAAAACTTTTTATTTATTTTATTATCCTTAATTAATATCGTAAATAATGTTAAAAATTTCATCGATTCTTTTTAAAGTTGATTCAATATCTCCTTCTTTTTGGAAAATATTTTTTACTAAATTATTTATCTCTTCAAAATATTTTTTATCGATAATAACTGGTAACTTTTTTAAGTAGTTTGCAGAATTGTTAGCCGTATGATTGATAACTTTTAAAATACGATTACAAACATCAGAATTTAAAAATGCTAATAAATAATATGAATTCTTTTCATCTTTTGGAAATATGCCAACAATAGATTGATCGAAAATTCTCTTTTCTAATAAAAATGCTTTTAATTTACTACTACCTACCATTGGAACACCGAGACCTTCTTTGAAATAGAATTTAGAATTTTGAAAACGAGATTTTTTATTTTTTTGATAAAAATTAACAGTGTCTTTATCCCAAAGTACAAACCAATCAGAGATCCTTTTGAACACCCCATTTCCACTTTTTATAATTGGAATATATTTTTTATTATTTTCTAGTCCTTTTAATATATTATTAAATTGTAAATAATTATATTCTATCTCTGTTTGATTTACAGCTTCATAATTTTTTGTATTCTTTACACTTTTATTAAGCGGCTTGTAAAATTTTGTATTTTCACCAGAGCAAAAACCAGTCACACAATTTGCTAAATCTCCTAAGTTAGTTTTATATTCATTGATAAGATTTCTGATTTTAGTATTTCCTCCTATGAAAAAGGAATAATCTAAAGAATTTAATATTTTTTCTTGGGCAACTTCTTCAAAGTCATCAGCTAAAGAATAATCTAAATTCGCAATATTATATAAAGTTTCAACTTTCGTATTAATTTTGAGAATTTTAACTTTGTGGTTTTTTAGATTTTTAGTTTTTTTTAGAGAAATAATACACAAATTTGAATATCCAAAATTTACTCCTGGAAAAAATTTTGATGGAATTAAAACTACTTCTTCTATTTTTGTATTTTTTAAAATTTTTTCTCTTATATTTTTGTGAACGTGAAGAGCCAAAAATGTATCTGGGACAATAAAAACAAGTTTCCCATTTTCTTTTAAAAGATCAATACATCTTTGAATAAAAAGTGTATAGGTTTCTTTTGCGTAACCACCATAAATTTTTTTTAAGATTGCTCTTTTTTCCAACGTTTGCCAAGCACCATATGGTGGATTACCAATTATTTTTGTATAATGCCCATTTTTATTTGCATGAATATCTAATTTGAGATCAAGCAACGTGTCTGCTTCACGAATAGTAATATTTTTTCTTTCAAAATTCTTATTTAACTTATCAATTGCCTTAGGATTTAAATCCAATGCTTCAAGATTATATTTTTTTTTTGAAAACGAGGTTATAATTTTTTTAATAAAAACACCATCTCCTGCACAAGGTTCCAAAATATAATCTCCATCCTCCACCTTGAGACGAGAAACCATGTATGTTAAAATAGGGTCAGATTCAGTATAATATGAACAAAACTCACGTTTTGTTCTTGTTTTACCTTGTATAATATTATCCATATTTACCATTCCAAGTATTGAATTAAATTATTCTCTTTGAGATGGGAATACATTTTTTCATCAAAATCAGTTTCCCAGTTCACATTTGTCTTCATCCATTCTTCTAAATTAAATCCAGTAAACTCTTGAATTTTTTTATATGTCTCTACCCCACAATAAACATCCCAAAGTCCTGATTTTTTTAATGTTTGTAAATAATTGTTATTTTGTTCTTCTGGAGAACGAACAAAAAGCAAACATTTATGTCCTTCTTCAAGTACTTTGTAAATACTTGCGACTAATAATAATCTATTTGTATTTCCTTTTTCATTCGAACTAAATCCACTCTTAAAATCTACAACAAAATCATTTTCTCCATTTTCAAAATGGAGATCTAACTCTAATTTAATTTCTCCTGAAGTTACAAGAATCCATACTTTTTGATAATATTTTCTAAGTTCATCTTTTTCATTTTTTGTTGTAAGGATACCTGCACACTTTTAGTGTGTGGAGGAATTACATCCATTTCTCGTTAAGTTTTTATATTTTTTTGATTATAAAATAC
>Ga0075122_10003070_pt1 | contig 10675 bp, 17 predicted proteins | sample AntAceMetag02UKB_FD_69790 | JGI IMG/M metagenome (GOLD analysis project Ga0075122, IMG submission 69790) | Saline lake microbial communities from Ace Lake, Antarctica - Antarctic Ace Lake Metagenome 02UKB | ecosystem: Environmental > Aquatic > Non-marine Saline and Alkaline > Saline | place...
AGAAACATCAAACATGTTGGAATTTTGGGCAAAATACATAAAAATAATTAAATTAACATCAGAAGAATTAACGAAACATGCAGAGTTATCTTTATTATGCAGTCTAGCACAAGAACAAAATTTTTCACATTCGTTTTTTACACAAGCAAAAAATTCAGATATCCTTGAAGGATATAAAACAATTATTGAATTAATGGGACACGAACCACCAAAAATTAAAGAACAAAAAAAGAAAAAAAATAGTTGGTGGTCTTTGTCCGGTAGAAAAAGGAGAAAATAATGTTGGCACATGTATTATGGGGGCCTATAGTTGGGGCATTAATAGCTTCTGGATGGTGGGCAATGGGTATGTGGGGCTTTCCATCTGCGACACAAGCTGAAAGTTGGCGTACATGTTTGGCGACATCTACAATGTTTGCTACTTTTTGTATGTTTGTTCTTATTATGATTGCATTTTTAACCGATTTATCGGAATGTGAAGATATAGAAATAAACGATGGGAAAGATTAATGTCATTGTTAGTACCACTTTATTATTTATTAATTGTTGGATTATTATCATTTGCGTATGGGATACATAAAACCAAACCGTTTTTTGTGTATATTGGATGTTCTTGTATTTTACTCGTATATTTAATATTTATACCATTCAACATATGGAATTATAGACATAACAACAATAAAATCAATAGACATAATCTTTATTCCGAACTTTATTGGCGTGGCTACGAAAAGGGAATGAATGATACCTACAAAAAATTTGAACCAGAACCTCCACCACCTGAATCTTTGACAGATCCATTATGGGAAGGATTATTTGATATAAAAAATGGTTTTGTGCAAGCCCCAATAATATATTATAAAATTTGTATGGAAAGAGGAAATAAATGCCCCTTTTGTGGAACAGAAAATTTGTGTATAGATATTCATAAAACTTGTCCGAATTGTGATCGTCCATGGCCACCATCAAAAGAATATTTTAGAGAACATTTTAATAAAAAAGAATATTTAGCAATATACGATGGAGCATTGAGTAGATGAAAAAAATTAAAATTTTATGGCAAGGTGAATCTTCGTGGCTAAATACCGGTTATGGAGTTTATACAAAAAACTTACTATCACGTCTCCATGCAACTGGTAAATATGAAATAGCAGAATTCGGAATATATGGACACTGGAACGATCACCAAAGATGGGAACTTCCTTGGAAATTTTACGGGAACATGCCAGACAAAGATAATAAAGAAGAATTTAGAAGATACAATTCTTATCAACTTAATCAATTTGGGTGTTGGAGAATCAACGATGTTCTTTTAGACTTTCAACCAGATATTGTTGTATCAATTTCAGATTATTGGATGGTCGAGGCTATTGAAAGAAGCCCCTTCCGAAACTTTTATTACTGGCTAAATATGCCACCTGTTGATTCTACACCTAACTATCCACAATGGGTCAATACTTATTTAAGTGCAGATAAATTACTAGGATACACAAAGTTTTGTCAAGACTACTTGTCAGAATTTTGTGATCCAAAACAGTTTGTTGGAATAGCTCCACCAGGAGCAGATTTTTCAGTTTTTAAACCAGTGGAAAACAAAAAAGAACTTAGAGCCCAATATGGATTTGAAGATGATGTATTTATTTTAGGCACAGTAATGCGTAATATGGGAAGAAAATTATTTCCTGATCTCTTTAAGGCTTTCAAAATTTTTACAGAAAAGTATCCAGAAATAGCAAAAAAAACTTATCTTTATTGTCATACATCACATCCAGATCTTGGATATCAAATGCCAAAATTGATAAGAGAAACAGGAATTAGCCATAAAGTACTCTTCAGTTATATATGCACTAATCAAGTATGCGGTCATGTATTCCCCTCATTTTTTACTGGACCTCTTCAGACATGTCCGCAATGTGGTAAAATGTCTGCGTATCTTCCTAATAGTAAAATAGGAATTACTCGTCAACAATTAGCAACAGTAATAAATTGGTTTGATTTATATGTGCAATATTCAAATAGTGAAGCGGCAGGAATGCCTATAATAGAAGCTGCTGCTTGTGGAGTTCCAGTGTGTGCCGTAGATTATTCTGGGATGGCTTCTATTGTTAAAGATGTAGGCGGATATCCTATTCCTGTACAAAGATTTTTTACGGATACTGGAAGCCACGCAGAAAGGGCTCTACCAGATAATGGAAAATTTGCCGAATTTCTACACGAATGGTTTTCTTCTCCTGATTCGGACAACCCACAAAAAATCCACCAATTAGCTAATGAGTATTATAACTGGGATAAAACTGCTAAAGTATGGGAAAAATGCATAGATTCTCTTCCTCTAAAAAATCCAAAAGAGACTTGGAATTCTCCATCATCTCAATATAGAGAACCAAACCTGGAAATCCCACAAAGACTAAGTAATGATCAATTTGCTAAATTTATTATTGCTAATGTTTGGGGTAGATTAGACAAAGTAAACAGTTACACAGCTTTAAGATTAAGCAGAGATCTGAATTATAATACTACTATCGAAGGAACGGAGGGATTTTATTATAATGAAATGTTAGTTGGTGGACATTTTACTTATTCAAAATTTACAAGAGACGAAGCAGTAAAAGCAATGTTAAAACTAAATCAACATTGGGGATATTGGGAAAATAAACGATTGAATACACGACAAGAAGAAAAACCGCTTTATTTGAGGAATGCATAATGAAAAAAATAGAAGAAGCAATAATACCAGCAAAACCAGAACAAATTATACCAAAACAAATTATTGTGGCACAAAAAGAACAAAAAATTCAAATTACCAAATATTATTGCGATATATGTAAAAATGAATTAGGGTCAAAACCGAATTTTCCACGTTGTTCTATTTGTGGAAGAGAATTGTGTAAAAAATGTATGCGATACGACCCAACAAATCATGGTGATTATCCTGGAGCTTGGTGTAAAATATGTTTACAATTATGGGAAACGAAATACGAACGATTATTAGAAAAAGTCGAAAATGAATGTTGGGATAAAGAATGTAAAATAATGAGTCGATTAAAAAAAGAATCAAAAAATGAAACAGATTCAGAAAAACAATTTTACAATAATTACTTCTTCTTTATGAGAAATCATCCCTTGTGGAGAAATTTTATGACAAATAAAAAAAAATGACTAAAAAAATTAGACAAAATGCAATTGCAGATATTCTTGAAGAACGTAAGTATCAACTTCAACAAAAAGAGTGGAATGATAATAATAATACGCAAGGATTGTGGGCTTCGTACATTGTTAATTATGTAAGTCGATGGGCAATGCCATATTCTTTTAATGTGGATAAGTATACTTTTCGTATTTGTATGATAAAAACTGCTGCTTTAGCATTAGCTGCTATTGAATGGTATGACGTACAAACCGAATGCTTTGATGAAAAACAAGCTTTAAAAGTGGGTAGTAAAAGTACGCTAAAAGAAATTCAGAAAGAAAAATAATGCAAAAAAACCATAATTTTGTTAATAACGGTCATTTGATTTTAGATTGGTTTCCTATTACTGTTCCGTCTATACATGGATTAAATTATCCAGACACCAAAACGTATTTTTATATCAACCAAGAAAACGTACCCAATATTCAAAAACGTATTTTTGAAGTTTACGGACAATCTTGGAGAAAAAAATAATGAGAGTTCTATTTTGCGGAAATTATAGAGAAAATTCTGGATGGGGTAATGCTGGTAAAGGATATATTCTTGCTCTTGATAGTGTGGGAATTGATGTTGTTCCTCGTCCGTTACATTTTAAACAAAGTAGTGAATATCCAAATAAAATAAAAGAATTAGAACAAAAAAGTGATAAAGATTGCGACATAATAATTCAACACACACTACCGCATCTATTTTCTTATTCTTCAAAATTTTCCCAGAACATAGGTTTATATGTAAGTGAAACTTCCCATTTTCGCAATACAAATTGGACACAACATATTAATATGATGGATAAAGGATGGGTAGCTAGTACTGATTCAGTTACTCACTCTCACAACAGCTACGTCACAATCCCATTGTCTGTAGTACCACATGCTTTTGATATTGGAAAATATAATAAGAGATATGAAAAATTAGATATTCCCGATTTAAAGAATAAGTTTGTATTTTATTTTATTGGTGAGTTTTCTCGTAGAAAAAATTTAGCTGCTCTTCTAAAAGCCTACCATTTAGAATTTCACCCATCAGAACCAGTTGCTATTATTATCAAAAGCCATATTCCTGGGATGTCGTCCCAAGAATCTCAATCTCAGATGGTAAATTATTGTCAAGATATTAAAAGACAATTAAACTTATACCAAAATTTAGACAATTATCTAAACGAAATTATCATTACTCAGTATTTGAGTGACGAACAGATAATGCAAATTCACACTACAGGAGATTGTTACGTAGGACCGTCTTTTGGAGAAGGTTGGAATATTGAAGCTTTTGATGCTATGGCTATGGGAAGAACCCCTATTTGCTCAAACGTTGGTGGCCCTAAAGATTACATTAAAGTTCCTAGAGAAATAAGTAATGGTCTTGGAGAAAAAACTTGTCTAGAAGAAGAAAGTGGATGGCTAGTTTCAACTACGGAGGAGCCAGTATTTGGGATGACTCAGTGGACACAAACACCAAATCTATATTTGGGAAATGAAAATTGGTGGAATATTGATGTACTATCTCTTCAAAAGGTAATGAGGGAAGCTTTTGAAAATAAAGAGGAAAAAAATAAGCGAGCAGCCCTTGGACGAGTAAGAGCCCAAGATTTTTCTTATGAGAAAGTTGGACAATTAATGAAGTCGTATTTAGAAAATGAAAATATAGACTCAAAAGAAACATTGTTATACGAAAAGAGTAAATAATGTTTGAAAAGAAATATTCTTCTCTGATACAAAAAGCAAATAAAAAAAGATTGGTATAATCTATTTAAAAAGTCAAGCCAATGCTAAAAACTAGACTAGAGATCTTGAACCATTTAAATCATTGTATTAATGTTTGGAGAAAGATAGTTTATGATAAAGATCATGAGTTTAACGATATTGCCCCTTATTATTTAGACACTTTTCTCAGTATAAAAGAAGCAATTTTTGGAAAAGACAAAAAGGGATAATCAATGAGTCAAATACAAACAATAATTAGACAAAGTACGAGAAATGATAAACGGTTGAATATTTTATGTTTCCCGACTTTTGAACGCACAGAAAGTTACTTGTTTTCTAGGATGGATCATAACTTTTATGCTCTGAGACATCCTTCGTGGAAAGATTGGAAAAAAGAATATGCCCCTATCCCCAAAAATTATCACCTTTTGAACACTAAAAAAGATATAAAATATCAATTACCACCTTGGATTGTTCCCGATTTAATTCTCTCTCAAAACAGAATGGCTCATTTCCCAATTGCTAAATTTTATGCCGATAAATTTAATATCCCTATAGTAACTTGTGAACACATGTCGGCTCACCCAACAACATTAGAAGCATTCAAAAGACAAATGCAATCTATGGTAGGTGATATTAATGTGTTTGTTACTGGAATGGTAAGAGATAGTTGGGGTTTTCCTTCTGATTTTGGTAGGATTATTCATAACGCTGTCGATCTTGATCTTTTCAAAAGAGAACCTAAAATAGAAAAACAAAATTATATTCTTACAGTAGCCAATGATTTTCGTGGAAGGGATATGTACTGCGGATTTAACCTATGGACTGATACGGTTGAACATTTAACCCAATATAAATTACCTGTTCGATTAATTGGTGACAATAAAGGAATGTCCACACCAGCAAAAAATACCCAAGAGTTAGTACAATTTTACAATGATGCATCACTTCTCCTAAGCACAACCCTTGTCTCATCCCTTCCAACCACTATAATTGAAGCAATGTCTTGCTCTCTTCCAGTGGTGAGTACTTCAACAACCATTATCCCCACTCTTCTTATAAAACACGGACACAATGGATTTCTTTCAAATGATCCAAAAGAACTAGCTGGATATTGCAAAACATTAATGGAAGATGATAAATTAAGAAAAGAAATGGGGGAAAATGGACGACGATGGGTGGAAGAAAAATTTAATCCACAAGAGTTTTTAGATAATTGGAAAAACGTTTTTCAGGAAACCGCAAACATAAGGAAATAATTATGTCAAAAAATAAATCAACCAGATATACTCGTCCCGATGATCTTCCTGGTCGAGTATGTAGAGTTCTTGAAGGCTATACTTTACTAAAAGTGCGATCAAGAAAAGAGCCTTTAGAAGATCTGGTTTATCGTTTTACTCATATAGCTTCTGGCCGTTGTGGCAACCCACATGAAAAGTGGATGGCTGATTTTTTAGAGTTAGAGAAAACGATTGAAGATGCTGTTTATACGTCACCGGCCGAACGAAAAATAATGGAAGGAATTTAATAGGATTTTTTATGATATGTCAACTTAATAGTTTGTCTTTTGGACAATCAGCAAACATAATTCAAATATCTGGTCCTAATGAACAGGTCAGTAGATTAGAGGAGTTTGGAATTAGGAGTGGAGTTAAAATAAGAAAAATGAGATCTGGAATTTTTAAGATTAGAAACAAATCTATATGTTTAAGAACTAGTAAAGATATAAACATTCTTGTGGAGAAAGTATAAATTATGAATTGGACTAAAATTTTTGGAATAATGCCGACATTTATTACTATAACAGTTCTTACTAATTTAGTTTTAGGATTAATTATTTTTTGTGTAGGTGTAGGATGTAATGCAAAGCGTAATTATAATAATATCAATCATGGAAGTAGGGCAGATATTATTGTACAATGTACATGTCTAAAAGAAAGACCACAAGATTATTGTGTAGTTTTAGAATTTACAACACACGATGGTAATACACACAAAATAGAAAAAATTGTTGAATGGAATAGTACGATGGGGGAATACGAATTTGGAAATCTACCTAGTTCGTACACAATTGGATACGGCTATGTACCAACTATGGTCTACGAAGTAAGATTAACAGATCCTGAGAATATTGAATATTATTATACGTGGAGTGTTCCGTCAAAAAATGATAAAGAATTCTATGAAATTAACGACATAATTACTAATCAAACAACAATGGTCTTAGACGATGACAGTATTCGATTAAAGGAATTACCACTTAAATTATTACCTCTTGACTATTTATCAAAAAGAAATAAAGAGTATGGAGAAAAGTATAGAGCGGCTCGTTGGAATTGTCCTATCCATGATGGATTTATGCATTAAAAATACGAAGGAACAAAATGCAAGTAAATTTAATTTATCACGACAAAGATATCATATCGAACAAAGATATTTTGCCGATTTCATCAGCTACGGGGGTCATACAAACGCCGATCACTTATAATAAACCATACGATGATTATGCTAAAAATGATGATAATGATTTATGTTTAGACTGTGGTAGAGAAGTTAAAAGTGCTATTTGGGGCGGTAGATGTTATAATCATACAACAGTACATCAACAACCTTGCGATTTATGTAGTAGAATTTGTGGTATTATTGTTGAAGATGATTATTGTTATCCAAAAAACTTAATATGTCCGAATTGTATGGATAATGCGAGGAAAAAATTTAATGCAAATTAATTTAATATACCATGATGAAGACGTTTTAAACGGATATTTAAATATCCACCCTTGGACGTTTGAGGAAACAGAAGAACCAAATGTTAAGATAGGAAACCTACTTAATTTAGGGACATTAGTAGATGATTCAGAAGCTACTGAGATTATTGCTAATAAGGTAATTGATTATTTATCCCCAGCAGAAATTCGTCCAGCTATGGAAGAATGGATTAAAAAATTAAGGCATGGCGGGAAAATTACTATTATTGGAACAGATCTTTATCTTGTGACTAAATCAATTCTTTCTTTTAAACTTACTTCTGGAGAAGCAAACGAATATCTTTTTGGAGACCAAAAAGAAGAATATCTTATTAAAAGAGTCGCTTTAAATTGTGAGGGAGTTGCTAATTATTTAAAGGAAATAGACAAAGATTTAGAAATTGAGGAAAAATACCATCTCCCACAAAACTATCAATACGTTGTCACGGCAAGACGACGACCATAGGCTCCGGGGGCCATGAGAGACCCTGAGAGCCCCTGAGAGCCCCCGAGGGGCTCTGTAGTAGGCCAAAAATGGCTTCGATTATTATGTGGTAGAATCATACAGTCAAACGTAGACATTTGTTAGAATTTATTGTGGGAGATATGAGAGCATATGGACACTCAAGCCAAAACGGTGGTGGCAACTTGTTGTAAAAATTGCGTTTTTGCAAATTCAGATAGTTGCCAACTAAAAAAAATAGATAAACTAGTTGAACATGGTGGTATTTTCGTTCATAAAGAAGATAAAGATAAAAAATGGGTAGAAATTGAGGGAAGAATTTGTCGATTTTATCGTAATAAAGAATGGAAAGATAAACACGAAAACGAAGATTTGGCGACATTGGCCAGAAAAGAGGCAACTCTTAGTTTCGGGCTTTTGATTTATATTAATGATGATGTTATAGAAAATGCTCCCGACTTGCTTCACTGGACAATGATTTCTATTAATGATTTAATACTGAAACCAAAAGAAATGATTTTTGCTGTAAGATCAGAAAAGCTGAATTTAATGCAAAGTATTAAATTTGTCAATAAAAACGTTAAAACAGAAATTCCGTTTCGTGTAGAAGTTATAACGGAGTTGGTTGGCAAAAATAGAACATATAATATTTGTATTCCTAAATTTAATTCTCAATATATTGGATTTATCAATGCCGGATATATGCTGCCGCCAACTTTTATTTTAAAATTAGATAAATTCATTAATGACGAATGTGGGAGAGTTATCATGATTCAATCACAAAACGTAGATGGTGACGGACTTATTATTCAAAAAAACGCGGCTAAATTATTTAAATCTGGCGAAGATTCTTACCCCATAGAGAAAGATATTGAAGAGGTATGTAAAGAACAAAGGTGTGAACACTTAATAAAAACCGTTGACGAATACAGTCAATGGATCTAATTCTTCCACAAAACGAAATCGCAAACTTCTAGAAAGGTAAAAATGGACAAGATATTACCTACTCTTCCCCATATTGGAATCGTAATACCATCGCATAATCACGCAAAATATATTAAACGATGTGTGTTAAGTGTGATAAAACAAGATTATCCATGTAAAACTTTGATAATTGTTGATGACGGTTCCTCTGATAATACTTTTGAAGTAGTAAAAAAAATATTAACCAATATAACTCAAGAACAAAATAACTTAATTGGTGGATATATTGGGCAAGTTCCGGTAATGATTATTCGTAATGAAGAAGCAGGTGGTCCTTCCAAAGCAAGAAATATTGGAATTCGTGCTTTAAGTAGTATCGCACACATGATTGCTCCACTAGATGCTGACGACTATTATTTAGACGGTAAACTTTCTAAAAGTATGGCTGTTATGTTGACAGATCCTTTTAGAATAGGTCTAGTATATAGTGATGTTCTTATTTATGATGAAGCAAAAGACACTTATACTTATGAATATAGAAGACCATACGATAGAACTACCTTGGAAAAAGAAAATATTATTTCTAATGCACCACTTATTAATAGGCTAGCTCTAGAAAAGGTCGGCTTGTATGAAGAAAATCTTAGGACAAGCGAAGATTGGGATTTATGGCTTAGAATTACAGAGTCGTTTGTCGCTATACATGTTCCAGAATCATTACAGGTATATAGTGTTACTGGTGAAAATGCAACCCAAACAGTAAATAGAGAACAATGGGAAAAAGACTGGAGAACCGTATACTATAGGTTACAACAAAGAAAGGGTAATATTAATGAAAAATAAAATTACAAAAAAACATAATCTATATCATGCAGATCCGATAGAAATGAATACGGAAGAAGAAATAATGCCGGGTACACCACCCATTGGAATTGGGTATACTATACGAAAAGCAATAGGAGATTTAATTTTAAATTGGAGTAAGTATGATTGGCCAATATTTAATATTGAACACGATGTGTAAAAATGACAAAAATATTTCGTAATGTTGCACAAATAAAAGGAAGGACTAAAAGTACTACGTCAATAATTTTATTAGCAACGAGTACAGAAAGAGAATGTAATCAATGGGGTAAATTTTCATTAGCGTGGGAAATTATCAAAATCCAACTTCATGTCATTCGTAATAAACTACCTAATATGGATTTAATAGTTGTTTCTAATAATAATTATAATAATATTCTCTCTTTGAAAGATCAATATAATTTAAGAATAGTCCCGCATCTCAATCAAGTAAATGAAAACGAGATGCAAGATATAAAGTTCGGTCTTTCGTCGTGTCTTTCCGACAATGTTATAATAATTTGTGGTAATGTGTTTTTTAGTGATGATATCCTACAAAGAATAAGTGCTGGTGAAAAATCTAAGATTTTAGTAGATGAAGGTGATCCGCAACTTCAAAGAGAAAATATTGGTGTTGTTGTTGATAATGGGGAAGTGGTGAATTTTGGATATGACATTTTTCCTAAGTGGGGTAAGATTGTTTATTTTAACAATAAAGATTTCACAGATTTTGCCGACCTAATACTAAAAAATAATCATGCACAACAATTTCTTTTTGAAGGACTAAATCGTTTCATTGAACAGT
>Ga0075122_10003072_pt1 | contig 10672 bp, 15 predicted proteins | sample AntAceMetag02UKB_FD_69790 | JGI IMG/M metagenome (GOLD analysis project Ga0075122, IMG submission 69790) | Saline lake microbial communities from Ace Lake, Antarctica - Antarctic Ace Lake Metagenome 02UKB | ecosystem: Environmental > Aquatic > Non-marine Saline and Alkaline > Saline | place...
GAATAGAACACCAAGAGCGTGCACAAGCGCCAGAACCCAAGAACGCGAAAGCGTCAGGGGACTGGCGTTTTTTTATTGCTAACACATTTCGGGCGAGATGCCCAAGGAGGGCGAGATGCCAAACGATACGACGGACGACAAAGGAACCGACACAACTAATGACCAGAAGGCCGACGACAAGAAAGCAACCGAAGGCACGGCAGCGGCTGCCAGCTTCGCCGAGTGGCTGAAGGGGCAAACGGCTGATGTGCAAAAATTGCATGGTGACGAAGTCGCCGGTCTAAAAAGTGCGTTGTCAAGCGAGAGGCAGCAACGCAAAGACTTGGAAGGGCAGTTGCGGGACGCAGCAGCCAAAGCGGAAAAGGGATCAGAAGCTGAGAAGCTACTGACCGAACAGGCAGACCAGCTAAAGGGATTGGAGCTGCAAGCCGCGTTTTACGACGAGGCCCACACGGAAGGGGTAACTAACCTGAAGCTGACTTGGATGGCGGCTCAGGAAGCGGATGCCTTCGACCGACGTGGCAACGTCAACTGGGAGCAGCTAAAGACAGAGTTCCCAGAGCTGTTTGCGAAATCGTCAACTGTCCCGGCCGGCGACGCTGGCAAGGGGACCAAGTCAGAACCCTCTGGCAAGGCCGACATGAACCAGGCTATTCGGATCATGGCGGGCAGGGGGTAACGGAGGTGGAAAGTGCCATACAATTCGTTAGTAACTAGAACAGATGTCGCGGCTCTCATTCCTGAGGAAGTGAGTCACGAGATCATAGAGGCAGTTCCAGAGTCCAGCGCGGTCATGCGGCTGGCCCGGAGATTGCCGGATATGAGCCGGGCACAGCGTCGGGTTCCGGTGACCACGGCCCTAGCCACGGCGTATTTTGTCGATGGTGACATCGGGCTGAAGCAGACCACTGAGATGGACTGGGAGAACAGGTACATCGACGCGGAAGAGATCGCCTGTATCGTCCCGATTCCGGAGGCGGTGCTAGACGATACCGACTACGATATGTGGGCGCAGATCAGGCCCTCCATCGTGGAAGCGATCGGCTTGGCATTCGACCAAGCAGTTCTGTACGGGACTGGAATCCCCGCATCATGGACTGTCAACCTGGGCGCGGCCGGTCTAGTCCCGTTGTGTACTGCGGCTGGGCACACTCTGTCAGAAGCGGCCTACGCCGATCTGTATGAGGTGGTTCTGGGTGAGACTGGTGCTGGAGTCGACGGTATCGTTATGTCGATTGAGTCAGATGGGTATATTCCCACCGGCCACCTGGCTCACGTATCCATGCGGGGTCGGTTGCGCAATCTGCGAGACGCAGACGGCAACCTGATTTTCAAATCGTCAATGCAGGAAGGGACTCGGTACGAGTTGGACGGAGAGGAGATTCTCTTTCCGCTCAACGGCTCGATGGTGGAGGCTACGAGCTGGATGATCTCTGGCGACTGGAGTCGTTTGCATTATGCCATCCGGCAGGACATCACGTACAAGATCCTAACGGAAGCGGTCATTCAGAACGCTGCCGGGGCAATCGTATACAATTTGGCCCAGCAGGACATGGTCGCCTTGCGGGCCGTTATGCGAGTCGGCGTCGCTCTGCCGAATCCAATCAACCGGATGAACGCAACCGCGGCTACCCGCTGCTGCTTCGCCACGTTGACAGCATAGGAGGAGGTGACATAATGGGATTGTTTCCAAGAGACATTGATGCATTTCTGAGCATTCAAGGGATACCACGGGGTCCCAATAGCCAAGTTTATTTGGTTGATACCACGAATGGATTGGCGGCCAATCTTGGCACGAAACTGATCCATCCGATGGAAAGCATTGAAACGGCGGAGGCGGCTTGTACTGCGGGGCAGCATGATGTGGTGCTGTATATCGCAAGTGCCTCAGGTGATAACACCGCTGCTGTTGTAACGTGGGACAAGGACTATACGCACCTCGTTGGGTGGTGTGCTCCATGCGGTGTTTCCAACCGGTCAAGACTGTTCCAAGGGGCAGCCGTGACTGCTGTTTCGCCATCGGTGAATATCACGGCGAGTGGTTGTATATTTCAGAACCTAACGCTTTTCCAAGGCGTTGCTGACGCAGGCAACCTCATCAACGTTCAGGTCACAGGTGGGCGGAATTACTTTGAGAATGTTCACTTTGCTGCGCCTGGCAATGCCGCTCATGCCATCAATGGCGGGGGTGCATTGTTGCTTTGCGCTGCCGAGGAGTGCTTGTTCAACAAGTGCACTGTCGGGCTGACCACCGTTGCTCTCGCTACGGGCTATTCGCTGTTGCGAGTTGATGCTGACTCAGCACGGAACACCTTCAAGGATTGCGACTTTATCATGCGAGCAGGTGCTACTACGGTCTACTTCGGTGAGATGGTTGATGCTACGGCAATCCTTGACTACCTGATGTTTGACGGGTGCAAGTTTATCAATGTCTCAACCACGAATGCTGTAGGTACTGCGTTCTTGTTTGTGAATCCCAATGCTGACCGCCAGATCCTTATGAAAAACTGCACAGGGTTTGGGCTTGGTGCTTGGGATACAACCAACACTGACGTAGTGCTCGGCGATATGGGTACTCCTACAGGGGTTGACCTGTCAGGTGTTGCTATAGCATTGGACGGCTAGAGTTGAACAAACAAAATGCCCCCGCTCATCGGGGTGGGGGTTCATCTGAAACAGGAGGTATGTAATGACTGTAGCGAGGAACTATGAGGGCCAGGGCGGTGGCATGACCATCGACATTACCGGCGTGGCTACGTTCACTGCGGCGAGTATCGGTGAAATCCTCAACCCTGAAGGGGTGGATGTGACCATCACGCAGGCGTGGCTTGAGATCATCACGGCTTCTACGGCGGCGGCTAATCTGTCCTGCGGCATCGAAGCAACGGGCGTCACCGCCACTGACCTGTGGAACGCGGGCGCGGTGAACGGTATCACTGCGGGGGCATTGTTTAATTGCTTTGCTCCGCAAGACACGGCAGAAACCGAACTGACCGATCCGGTTGACTGGGGTGCGGCTCAGTACATCACATTTACCGGCTCGGCGAGCACGGTGGGTCTGTCTGCTCGTCTGCACGTGATGTATACCCGACAATCGGCATAGAGGGGGTAATATGACTATCGCAATGGATTGGGAAGGTAAAGGAGCTTTCTGCGTGGACATCACCGGCCAGGTTGGCCTCGCGATCGGGGAGGTGCTGAATCCCGAGGGCGTGGACGTGACGATTGTCCAGGCGTGGCTGGAGTGCATCACGGAGAGCACGGGTGCGGCAGCGGTGAATGTTGGAATTGGGGCTACGGGGGTGGATGCAAATGACATTCTCAGTGCCTTTGACCTCAACGGTATTACCGAGGGATCGTTGACCAACTGCTACGTACCAGAGATTGTGGCGGAGACGGAAGTGACTGTCCCGGCTGATTGGGGCGCGGCGCAATACATCACCTTCACGGGCGCGGCATCGACCGCGGGCTTCACAGGCAAGTTGTTCGTGAAATATATCATGCAGTCTGCGTAACGTATGATGTAGCATAAGCAAGCACCGGTCTCCGAAAAAGAGGTCGGTGCTATACAAAGAGAGGTAATGATGGCAACTGAAACCTTGACGGTGCAGTCTTCTCTGCGGACTGGCGCGGAACTCGCTATGCAGAGCGTCACGAGCGTAGGAGGATTCAAGTTTCTCAACGATGGGCGGACCATTATGATCGCGGTTGAAGTGAACACAGGCGACAATGAGATCACGGTCACGCCAGTCAGAACCGTCGACGGTCTGGCTGCAGCGGCCCGAACTGTCGACGTGGCGTCTGATGAAACCTGGGTGTTGGGTCCGTGGCCGCAGGAGATCTACAACGATTCGGACGGGTTTGTCACCTTCACCACCGAGGCCGACGAGGCGAGTGGAATTGGCCTGATTAGCATGGGATAGGGGGCTGGCGATGACAGCAACCGCGGCTCAGATAACCAAGGTCCGCCGGATGACTGACGAGGCCGGTATCGCGACATACACTGACGACGACATCCAGACGTACATCGAGACCTATCCACTGATTGACGAACGCGGAAAGGGGCCTTACGGCTGGGACGCTTCTACTGACCCTCCGACCCCGGATCCAAACGATGACTGGATACCGACGTACTGCCTATACTCGGCGGCGTCTGACGTCTGGGAGGAGAAGGCTGCCGCTGTAGCAGATGAGTTTGACTTCAATGCGGATGGCGGTCAGTTTACCCGCTCACAGAAATACGAGCAATACATGGGTCAGGCTCGGTGGCATCGCTCCCGGCGTGCCGCCAAGACAATCCGCCTGATCCCGCAGACGCGAAGTATCTCATCGGAATGGCTCGGTAATCTGGCTGAGGTGGACGACTAATGGCTTGGTTGGATGATGACTTGGCTGGTATGCGGATAACGCAGGATCTGTCGATGCTGGACCTGTGCGACATTATGACGTATACAGCCGGCGCAATCAACGACTACGGTAAGCCCGTGCCCGCCACCTGGGTATCGTCTGGCACTACTGAATGTGGGTTTGGATATATCCGAAATGTCAATAGTGCCGAAGCGCCAGATCAGGTTGCCACGATGCGAACAGTCCTGCGCTTGCCCCTCGATTCAGTCGTAACGACCAGAGATCGTATTGAACTGATGAGTCGGTTCGGGGAGGAGATTACCTCAGAGTTCTATCGTATTCTGGGTGAGATTCGTCGCGGCCCGACGTGTTTGACTTGTGACCTGGCTATGGTCACAGATGGGAGTGATGCAGGATGAAACGAATAATGTTAGTTGCAAGTTTGGGCGTGGTATTGTTGTTGGTCATGGTCTGGTTCTCTTCACTGGGGCCACCTGTTCAGGTAGGAGTCGGCCAGGTCTACGCTGACGCCACGCCGGTCAGTGTGGAGACGATCATTCTGACCGGGCTGACACCGACCATGAATACCGCCAGTTCGGACGCCGAGGGGAATACGTTTGTCAATGATGGGCGAACGTTTGTATATATTACTAATGGCTATACCGCTACCCTCACGGCGACGTTTATTACACCACTCACCGTAGGAGGCCTGGCTGTTGACGATCTGGCTATAGAAGTCGCAGCCGCCGCTAATGAGGCCGTGGGGCCATTCCTGCCTGAGACATTCAACGATACCAGTGGAGATTGCCAGATAACATGGGCTACCGGTGGAGCAGGAGCGGTGGCCTTAATTACTTTTGGCGTTATGAGATGGTGAGATATGGCTGACGGGCATGTGAACTGGTACGGCGAACGGGTGACAGCGGTACTGAAAGACGCCGACGAGAAGATTCTGGACCAACTGGCGTTTCAGACGCTTGGTCAGGCTCGCATCAACATTCGCGAGAACCGACAGATTGACACGGGATTTATGACCAACAGCGGCTACGTGATTTCGGCGCAGCGGAATACATACCTGCAAGCCGCTACCGGTGCGCTGGCTGTTGCTGATCGAGAGATGGCTTCACCTGCACCGGTAAATCCGAAACAGGAAAGCGTTGTCGCGTTTGCCGCTCACTATTCCATCTTTTTGGAGCTACGCCGGTCGTTTCTGTACCAGGCCATGCAGGATGTAGTCAAGCATTTCGACGGCATCGTTCGTCGGGAGAAGTTCTAATGATGATTGACGCCGAAGCAGAGATTAGAGCGTTTCTCATTGATGACGCAGCACTATTCGCGGTTGTCGGTGGTCGCATGTATGCTGGGGCTGTTGCGCCGGCTGTAGGATATACACCGGCTGACGGACCGGCGCTGTGCTTCAAGGTTCGTGGCGGTACGATTCAAGCCGAGCAGCGAGTGATCTTGGATGCGTCGGTTCAGTTCAAATGTTATGGCAATACCGAGATGGAGGCCAACAGGTGTTACAGAGCGCTGTACGACGCGTTGGATCAAGGCCGAGGGGCAACGATGCGCTGGGCGCTGGCGGAAAGTCCGGGGCAATTACTACAGGATACAGAGCGAGATAAGGAATGGTGGTTTATGTTAGTATACTACCGCTGCTATCTCGACAATTCGTAGAGGAGGTTTCAAATGGCAGTAGCAGATGTGATAGCGGGGCCGATAACGTTGTGGAAAAGCCCCGTAGCGGAAGCTGTACCGGATGACGATGTTATAGCCGGGGCAGCCTGGGGAGGCAACTGGGTAGAGGTCGGCTATACCGAAGCACCTCTATCCTCGAATTACGACTTTGTGGAATTGGAGCTAAAATCGGAGCAGGAGCTGGCTGTTATGAAACGGCGCAAATCGGCCGAGTCACTGGTTATGGAGACCGTTCTGTTGGAATTGACAGCCAGCAAGCTGGCGATTGTTACCTCCGGTACAGCCAACACGACTGCCGCCGCCGCCGCACAGGTCGGTAAGGATGAGCTGCTAGTCGGAGGGGAGTATCAGATCGACGAGGCTCAGTGGGGATTCGAGGGGACCTACACCGATTCCAGTGGGAACTCATTCCCAGTTCGGGCTTTTGTCTGGAAGGCGACAGCCAAGCTGAACGCGGCGCAGGAGTACAGCTCGACGGCATGGGTCGGGATTCCAATACAAATCAAGGCGCTCGTCGACACGTCAAAAGCCGTTGGTCAGAAACTCTGGAAATGGCAACGAGTAACCGCGGCGGCGACGGGATAATCACATGAGAGAAACGATTGACATTAAGCTGGGTGATCAGACATTTGAGATCGAGGATCAGTCGATCAAGACATCGAAGGCCTGGCGACGAAAGTTCGCAGATCGTTTGCAGCCGCTGTTTGATTTCCTACCAGGCCTGCCTGATATCGATATCAGCAAACCGGAGGAGCTTGTTAAGCTCCTCCCGGTCATTCAGAAGTTGTTGACTGACAACGTAGACGACGCAATCGATATTCTCCTGGAGTTCTCGGAAGTCCTAGAGAAGGAGCGAGAGTGGATTGAGAACAATGCCTCCTCGAAACAGGCCATCGTCGGCCTGGTAGAGGTTCTGAAATTGACAAACCCTTTCGATGTCGCGGGTCTGAAAAACGTGCTGAATGGCCCGGAGAGCACGAAGACAGTCTCGAAATCGGCCTCTCCCAGTGGGGGCTCTCGGAGGCGCAGCTCGAAGAGCGCTTCTCGCTAAAGGAATTGGAGCAAATGCTCGATGCCTACTTCCGACGCAAGGCGTGGGAGGCGAGTCTTGTTAGGGCACCGGCCTCGACGTCTCGGCGGGAGATGCGCGGGCGGCACGAACTCATTCCTGCTGACCAGTTCCTAGCTCAGATGGGGGTAACGTTCTAATGGCAGTCACGGTCGGCGATGCCGTAGTCTACTATCGCGGTGACAACACCGATGCTATCAAAAAAATGGATGACACCGAAAAACGGTCTCGCGGTTGGGCATCACGCATAGGCAAGACCGTCAAGTACGCTATGCTCGGAGCGACGCTCGCCGTTGTGGGGGCCGGGGCCGCTCTGACCAAGATGGCGTTCGATGCTATGCCCTTGGAGGGTATCCAGAAAGCGTTCGACGGAATCACCGGCGGCGCCAAGGATACCCTTTTGGCGTTGCGCAAAGGCTCGCTGGGGATGGTCAAGGACGCTGAGTTAATGCGGAACTACAACGAGGCCGCTCAACTTGTTGGTAAATCCTTCGCCGATCAATTGCCCGATGCGATGAAGTATTTGGGTAAAGTGTCTGCCGCAACGGGTCAAGATATGGGCTACATGATGGATTCTATCACCAAAGGCGTCGGGCGGATGTCGCCGATGATTCTGGATAACTTGGGCATTCAGGTCGATCTGAACGAGGCGAACGAGGTCTATGCCAAAGAGCTAGGCAAATCAGTCGCCGAGATGACCAAGCAGGAAAAACAGACCGGTCTGATGAATCAGGTGATGGAGAAGCTGGCCGAGAACACGAAAGACATGCCGGACATCACCGAGAACGCGGCGACGAAATGGGCGCAACTAAAGACGGTGTTCGGTAATGTCAAAGACGAGATAGGACTGGCCCTACTTCCAGCCTTGACATCAGTTCTGAGTACGCTGGCCGAGCAGGCTCCCCTTGCAATTGACAAGGCGAAGGCTGCCTTCGGCGAATTAAGAGACTTATTCGCGGAGAAGGGTCTCCTCGGTGGCTTGCAAGAGTTGGGGTCGCGCTTCTGGGATTGGCTGACTGGCGAACACGGCGCAATTAACGCTGGACTATTTATAATACAGCATCGATTCATCCCGCAACTTGTCCACGCGCTTAATCAGGCCTGGCCTCTTGTCCGAGACACCCTGGCGCTGTGGGGGACACAGTTTTGGGATTGGCTGACTGGCGAACACGGCGCAATCAAACAAACGTCCGAGAAGCTCGCCGAACTCTCAACGGAGTTCTCCAAGTGGGTTCACGGTCCGCAGGCTCAGGAGTCAATGAAAAATGTTGGCTCCGAGATCGGTAAGGCTGTGGGCAATGGAATCAAATGGCTATTCAGCCAGGAGGGTGGCGGCTCGGATGAATTGATGGGTGAGGTCGGAGAGAGCCTCCTCGACGCAGCTCAACGGAATCTAGATAGCTTTTTCGAGATCGGGGCGACAATTGAGGCGTATATGATTGTCGGTTTCATCGAGGCTCTGACCGGAAAGAAGGTCGCCGACGAGACCTCGCAAAAGATCAAAGACGTTCTGAAACTCATCGTCAAGATGACAAACCCCGCTAGCATTGGTATTGAATTGTTCAAGGGAATATGGGAACCGTTTAAAAATGCTTGGGACGCTGCTATCGGTATGTTCAAAGGCGAGGGGATATCCTACAACCTGCGCGACATAGTACCGTTCCAGGGCGCCGGGCTTCTGCCTAGCATGGCTACTGGCGGGACTGTCCCTGGCTCTCCCGGTACTGCTGTGCCGATTATCGCGCATGGCGGCGAGCGAGTAATTCCCTACGGAGAAGAAGAAGAGCCACGCCAAACAAGTATTTACATAACCACTCTTAACTTACAGGGCGTGCAAGACGTATCGTCGTTTTTGGCTGAACTGGAGGCGTTGACCTGATGCCACAAGTCCGCGTACTAGATGTTGTTGTACGGACCTATGACGGGCACGACATCAATGATGACATTAACTATGAGGCGTATATCGATGCCAGTGCTATCTCGGCCCCGCAGGGCGAAACGGTCGCCGCCGAGGTCGATTTCGATTGGCCCTACTTCGTCGGCTCGATAAAGACGCCGCGGATATTGCGGCTGCGTGTCTTCATCCTGGATGAGACAAACGTAGAGGAGAGAAACGAAGAACTAAAGAACTGGTTCAACACTCAGCGCGGCGATATACAGTATCTCGCCGCCACCTTTAGGACTGGGCCCGCGGCTCGGCGTATGGCCTGCCGGCCAATCAGGGTAGACTTCGACGGTATGCAGTGCATCGTTACGCTGGAGGCGTTGTTGCCATTGTGGGAAGCGAGCACCCTGGAGACGGAAACCTGGGCGATTACCACATCGAGTGATACCCAGGCCGTGGTCAATTCCGGGAATGAGCATTGCAACCCGACATTGAGAATTACGGGCACAGCCATTCCCGCGTATACCTGGCGCTTCCAGATGCCCGTGTCGGTGTGGAATAACGTCGAGACCGCGCTTCCGTACTACCCGTTGGAACTGACGGGGGACGGATGGGACACGGCGGCACTGGTCAAGAACGCCGGGACAGCGACGACCATCAACGACGCGGGGGGAATCGGCGCTGCTGACACGACAATTGGAGCGACGGCTACCGCGGCATTCTACGCCGCGGGACTCATCCTGATCGAGGATGAGCAGATTTATTATGCCAGCAAGGACGCTACCAACTTCCTGGAGTGCGTGAGAGGCGTCGGCGGAACGACCGCGGCTATCCACGCCGATACCACGGCTATCAATCAGTCGGAGTGCTATGCCGACGGACGTGATATTCGAGTCGAATTTGAGGGAGTGGAAATCCCGCGTTGGTTCGGCGCAGCGGCAGGGGCAGAGTTTGGACCGAATGATGACGGGACGCTGGTATGGGCAGTCATCAGTGAGATTCCGGCACGGGATGCCTTCACGGTGGGGGAGCTGGCAACGGTTGGCACAGACTTCGCCAAGGGCAAAGACGTAACAGCCGATACCGCGGCGTCTGGTGCGCCCGGTGGCTATATTACCGATGGCAAGCCGACAACCTATTGGCACGCCGCCATCGGCGAAACCGTCGGCGAGCTGATTATTGACCTGGGCGAACAGAAGAAGATAAACCGAGTGCGCCTGTTCCATCCCAATAGCACCGATGCGCCGAAGGACTATACCATCGAAACCTCCACTACCGGTATTGGCGCCTATGATCTCCAGGCTACGATTGATAACAGCGACACCTACCAATACACCGACCACGACTTCGCACCAGTAACCTGCCGATACGTAAAAGTGGATATTACTACTGTGCAGGCGACCGGCGACGGGTTGCGTGTTGGCTCAGTCAACATTTATTTCGTCGATTACAAGCTGCGGATCAAGTACGGCAACCGTCTCTCCGGAGAGTACGACGGTGAAGATACAAAGAAGCCAATGTTCGAGTTGGACTCCTCATTGAACGGATACTGGGATTACGACGATTTCTTCGATGCAGCCAACCCTGGCCGGTCAGGAGTGTGGCAGGCTATCGACTACCAAGGGGCAGGGCTCGAGCGAGCTTACACCACCACGCAGGACGGTGTCTATGCC
>Ga0075122_10003073_pt1 | contig 10669 bp, 11 predicted proteins | sample AntAceMetag02UKB_FD_69790 | JGI IMG/M metagenome (GOLD analysis project Ga0075122, IMG submission 69790) | Saline lake microbial communities from Ace Lake, Antarctica - Antarctic Ace Lake Metagenome 02UKB | ecosystem: Environmental > Aquatic > Non-marine Saline and Alkaline > Saline | place...
TTTCTAGTTTTGGTTTTCTGGGATCAGTTAATGAGCACTCTATTGTTGGACATTCTTCATAAGAACATACAGGAACTGGAGGACATGGTTGGGGTTCAGATTTTTCGGCACAACCATAAAGGGCTGCTACTAAAATAATTGGTGCTGCGATTTTGTATAACATTTTTTATTACCTCACTTAATAATATAAGAAAACAACTTCAGATTATATAAAAACATTGTTGTTCTCTAGACCATTCTCTCACAACTACACACAAAGTCCTACTAACAATAATTCTTAAACATATTCTTTAAATACCAAAATTATATAAATAGCCCTATAATTTCAATAAAAATACAAAGGTGAATACACAATGTTTTGTCCTGAATGCGGATCGATATTAAAACCAAAAGTTAAAGCTGGAAAGAAAGTACTTTTTTGTAGTTGTGGCTTTAGTAAAGTTCCTGAAGAAGATGAAATTTCTACAGGAATTAAAGAAACAGTAACTGTTGGAAAAAAAGTTGAAATTCTTGAAGATGTAGAAGTTTATCCAAAAGTTAAAGTTAAATGTGAAAAATGTGGTAATAATGCTGCTTTTTATTGGTCTCAACAAACTCGTGGTGCAGATGAACCAGAAACCAGATTTTTCAGATGTACTAAATGTAGATTTACTTGGAGAGAATATGCATAATGAAAGAATTAGTAGAAAAACTTTCTGCAGATGATTTATTTAAAGATTGGCAGAAAGAAAATCCTGAAAGTTTTTTATCACATTTCTTTGTGCCTTTAGATTCTAAATTTAATTTTAATTCTGGTTGGGAAATTGGTTATTTTGTTAATGAGCAGATAACTGTTTTTGTTGCAAATGATAATGGTTTTGAAATCAAGCCGGCAGATCAAATTTTTAAGAAACCAAACGCTGAAGTTGAACCGTTAAAGTTAGATGAAGTAAAGTTATCTTTTGAGCAAGCTTTAGAAATTTTTAAAGAGAGGTTTCCAGAAACCTTTCCAGCTGCAGTTTTAGGAGATGGGTTTTTGATTTTACAAACTTATCAGGGAAATACTGTTTGGAATTTTACATTTATAACAAAACAACTTAAATTTGCTAATTTGAAGATAAGTGCTGTTGATGGAAATGTTGTTGATTCGCAAGAAGTTGATTTAGTGCAAAAGTAGATAGATGTTCTTAGTACAAAATGGAATCAGAAACTAGAGAAAAGTTAGAAGAACGTTTACAAGATAGAGAAGTTTATTCTTTGCATACTCATTTGAGAGTACAATTAAATGCTTTGCCACCTAATGGGGAAACAATTCATCGAAAAGGATCTCTTTTAACCAGTTTTTTAAATATCACTTTGCGTTGTGAAGAAAAATGTAAACCTTATTTTCCAAAAGATGTTACCTTTGCACAATTGAAAGAAGAATGGCCTATACACTATGAAAGAAGTATAAAAAATTTATTGGAAACTAAGAAATATTTTTCTAGTATTTGGTTCTGATTAAAACCTTTAATAATTATTTTTGATTTATACTTAAATTTTTTCTACCTCTACAAAAGTAGTAATGGGACATATCGGTTGCGAGTAGTAAATTGCAATTATACTTTTGGAATGGTATCGGGTTAGAGAATATATTTTCCATCTCCACATTATTTATAAAGAAGTTCGTTTTCTAAAAAAGTACTGATAGATGTTAGGAAGCTGCAAGGTTTCCGGCTCCTTCGGAAATATTTTTTTTCCGAAGGATGTTTCAAAAAGAGGTGACGGATGACTACTACAAAAACAAAAAAAATTTCTTATAAAGCAATGATGAGTTGCCATACTCTTAGTTCTTTTACTAAGAAAAAGAAAATGGTTGAAGAAGAGGAAGAAGAAGAGTAAATTTTTTCTTTTTATTATTATTCTAGATACACAAAATCTTTTTAAAGTTCTTAACTTTTAATGGTAGTATGGATTTTGAAGTGATTGAAAATCATTATAAAGCAATTGCAGAAGGTAACTTAACTTCTGAACAGATAAAACAAATATATTCTGAAATAAAAGCACGGACAACAAAGAAACTAGTTCCCTCTCAAAAACTTGAAAACGTTGAAACTATTGGATTCTTGGAACCTTTGAAAATTGGAGACCATTTACATGTTTTTGGGATTAGTCGGGACCAGAGGGAGTATAAAGTATTTAAATGTGATAAAGATTTAAATGTTGTTTCTGAAATGGATTTTCCTAAAGCGGTTATTACTTCAACATCTACAGATGGGGTTGATGCTTTTGTATTTGATGGTAAAAGAAAAAGACTACTTAAGTTGAAAGAAAATGGCGTTGAAGTGGCTGTTGACCTTTCTAATTCTGGGAAAGAAATTCTTTCATTACAAACAGATGGAACATTTGTTTATGCTAACATCGGGAATTTATATCATGATAAATATGATTTGGGAGGTAAACTAGTTTAAGAAAAAGCATTTCCTAGTGAAGGATTGTTCCTATCAAATGGGTTTGTTTATAATTCTCATGGGAATGATATTGAAAAATATGATGCTGAAACTGGTGAACTTATTTGGAAAGAGTTTGTTGCATTTGATGGTAAACCAATTATTGATGGTGAAAAAATATATTTTAATGATGTGCATGGCAAAGTAGCTTGCTATCTTGAAAAAAATGACAAACTTGAACTTGTAGATATGTATTTATGTAAAAGTGGGATTTTAGAATTAGTTGATAATGGTGTTTTTTATACTAATAAAAGTTCAGGGTTTCCTGAAGAAGAAATATGTTGTCTTTATAAAAATCAGATTGTTCAACATAATGAGGTTCCTTCTGATTTTCTTGAACAGATTGTTAAAAGAGTTTTGAAAGAAGGGTAAGTTTTATTATTATTGTTCTGTTGAACCTATATTTTTAGATATAATTTATTTTATATTTAACTTATGGCTACTGGTGCATGTATGATGACTGATATGAGATTTTCTGTAGTGGGTAATCCTAATTCTTTAGAGTTATTAGTTGCAAAAGGTGAAAGGAAAACTGTTGTTGGCGATCAAATACAGGAAAAAGATAATCAAACTTATTTTGCTTATGATTTAGTTACTTCATTGGGAATGCGATTTAGTATGTCTGCCCATAGAGGATATGAAATTCCATTATTACCAACTTATACAAAAGTAAACTGGGGAGCAAATTCTTTATTAGCAATAGCCGTTTATAATTTGGGTTTTCCTGCCATGAATAGAGATTTGGCTAAACAAAAAGATAATCTGGATACACAATTAAGAAGAGCTTTTAATGAATCTGGGATTATTCAACAGGCAACAGGAGCATCTATTTGTGGAATTAGTCCTATGGATATGGAAACGAAATTATATGTTCCAGCATCTACGGCTGAAGAAGCTGATCAAAAAATGAGAAATTATGGTAATACTGTTTCTAAAATTCTTGGGCCACATAAATTAAAGTGTGGATATAAAATTAAACCGGTTGTTAAGAAATAATATTTTATTAAATTTTTTTTCTCTCTTTTGACCCACTCACCCACGAGAAAACAATGATGGTTTTCTGGGGGTTATTTGACAAAAATGTCTCATACTCAATAGAACAAAGATTCTATTGGTATGCTAGTAAAATCTCTGTTTTACTACGCACAACCCACTGGTCAGGTGCGGGCAAATTATATAAATAAGTGTGTCTACTAGCTTTATTATGCAAAATGCTTTAGTTGTGTTTCAAAATAAGAAAATTAGAAGACTTTGGCACAATAAAGAATGGTATTATTCTGTTGTTGATATAATTGAAGTTTTAACTGATAGCCCTACTCCTAGACAATATTGGGGTAAAGTTAAAGATCGGGAATTTATCCAACTTGAGTTGTCCCCAATTTGGGTACAACTGAAATTGCTTTCTAAAGATGGGAAGTATTATGCTACGGATTGTGCTAATACAAAATCTATGTTTAGGATTATTCAATCAATTCCTTCCAAGAAAGTAGAGCCTTTCAAAATGTGGTTTGCTCAATTAGGCCAAGAAAGAATTGAGGAAATAGAAAATCCAGAACTTGCTCAAGATAGGGTGAAGAATTATTACGAATTAAAAGGTTATCCAAAAGAATGGATTGATAAAAGGTTAAGGGGAATAGCGATTAGGCAGGAACTAACTGATGAATGGAAAGCAAGAAATGTTAAAGAAGGAAAGGAATTTGCTATCTTAACAAACGAGATTACTAAAGCAACGTTTGGAAAAACAGTTGGAGAATATAAACAGTTTAAAGAGTTAAATGTCCCAACCCAAAATTTAAGAGACCACATGAATGATTGGGAATTGATTTTTACAATGCTGGGAGAAAAAGCATCTTCAGATATTACTAGAACAAGGGATGCCCGGGGCTTTGATGAATGTAAATTTTCAGCAAAAAGAGGTGGACAGATAGCTCAAAATGCAAGGGAAGAATTAGAACAGGAGACTGGTGAAAAAGTAGTATCTAAAGAAAACTATTTGAGTTTTGTTGAAAAGAAGAAAGATGGGAAAATGACTAAAGAAGAAAAAAAGCTTCTTGAAGAAAGTTCTGAAAAAGGTTAAACAAATGGAAAAAGCAATAATATCTAAACTTACCAAGAACTTTGAAGATTATGCTAATCAAGCAGATGGAGTTGAGTTTTGGTATGCAAGGGATTTGCAGAAATTGTTAGGTTATTCTAAATGGGAAAATTTTGCTATGGTTATTGAAAAAGCTAAAGAAGCCTGTAAAAATTCTAATCAAGAGGTAGAAGATCATTTTCCTGAGGTCAGGAAAACGATACCTATGCCTAAAGGAGCAACAAAAGAGATTGAAGATTACATGTTAACAAGATACGCTTGTTATCTTATTGCCCAAAATGGTGATCCTAGAAAAGAACAAATCGCTTTCGCTCAAAGTTATTTTGCTGTGCAAACTAGAAAGCAGGAGATCATTGAAGAAAGGATTGCTTTAATGGAAAGGTTTACTGCCAGACAAAAATTAGTTGATTCTGAAACAGAGCTATCTAAATTAATTTATGAACGGGGAGTTGATGAGCAAGGTTTTGCAAGAATTAGAAGTAAAGGTGATCAAGCTTTATTTGGCGGATTTACAACTTCGATGATGAAAAATAAATTAAATATTCCTAAAAGCAAGCCATTGGCAGATTTTCTCCCTACAGTTACGATTACTGCTAAGAATCTTGCTACCGAGATTACTAATTTTAATGTCATAAAAATGCGCAACTTTGCATTTTTAGGACGCCAAAAAGATGGAAAGCCATTTATTTACTAACTAAAGTTAGTGGCTTTCTGTCTTTTTGTCTGTGAAGAAAGAAGATTTGCAAGGAGAACCTAAAATTACTAAAGAGCATGTTCAGAATAGTGAAGATGTTAGAGGATTGTTAGCAAAAAGAGGTATTAAGCCGGAAGAACTTCCTCCTGAGGAAGATGTCAAGAAACTGGAAAGAAGAGTAAGGAAGGATGAGGGGAAGATTGTAGGTAGTTCTGAAAAGAAAATTAACCACAACAACCTTTAAATAATAATAAATAATCCAGAATTCTATGGACTTCACAAAGCTGGCAGACCTGTACGAAGAGTTAGAGAATACTGCTTCAGGTAATAAAATCAGAGAGATTCTTGCAGCTTTCTTCAAAGAAGTTCCGAAAGATGATATTAGAATTATTTCTTATTTAACATTAGGACAGATTGCTTCTGATTATCAATCTGTTGTTCTTAATTTAGCAGAGAAGATGGTTTTGAAATCAATTTCCATTGCTGGCGGAGCAGAATCAAGCAGAGTTAAAAGAATTTTGAAAGAAACTGGTGATGCGGGTTTAGTAGCAGAAAAGATTATGAAAACTAAACCAATGACCCTTGTTCCAGTAGGGAAATTGACTTTAGATGAAGCGTTTAAAGGTTTACATAAAATTGCGGAAACTTCTGGAGCGAAAAGTCAAGACCTAAAGATAAACACTTTAGCAGCGATGTTACAGAAATGTAATGGAAACTCTGCGAAATATTTAGTTAGGGTTGCTTTAGGAACATTAAGAATGGGTGTAGCAGAAATGGCTGTACTTGATGCTTTAGCAATGGCTTTTACTAATGACAAAAAGAACAAGAAAATATTAGAAACTGCTTATAACATTTGTCCGGACGTAGGAATCATTGCGGAAACTTTAGCGAAGAAAGGATTGAAAGCGATTGAGAAGATTGAAATTCATGTTGGTATCCCAATTAGAATGATGTTAGGGCAAAGAGTAAAATCTTTAGAAGAAGCGCAAGAAAAGATTCCTGGTGAAGTTACAGTTGAAGCTAAATATGATGGGGAAAGAATTCAAGCGCATAAAGATAAAGATGGGAAAATACATTTATTTTCAAGAAGACTTGATAACATTACAGATCAGTTTCCAGATTTAGTTGAATATTTATTAAAAGTAATCAAAGAAAAAGAATTTATTGTTGAAGGTGAAGTTATTGCGGTTGATAAAGAAGGACATCCGCAACCATTCCAAGTTTTAATGCAGAGAAGAAGGAAACATGACATTGAAGAGTACGTGAAGAAGATTCCTATCAATTTCAAAGTGTTTGATTTATTATATCTGAACGGAGAACCTTATCTTAACAAAGCTTATCACATAAGAAGTGAAAAATTAGAAAAGATTTTACATAAAAATAAAGAAGTGAATCCTACAGAAAGAATTCTTACTGATGATGTTAACGAGATTGATAAATTCTTTAAAAAAATGTTGAAGTCTGGTTATGAAGGTATCTTTATCAAATCTCGAGCGGAAGATTCTGTTTATCAAGCCGGAGTTCGAGGTTGGAATTGGATTAAATGGAAAAAAGAATATGTTCAAGAGATGATTGACACTTTAGATTTAGTTGTTGTTGGTGCTTTTTATGGTAGAGGTAAAAGAAGCGGAGTTTATGGTGCTTTGTTATGTGCTGTTTACAATGATAAAGAAGATCAGTTTGAAACTTTTTGTAAGTTAGGAACAGGATTGACTGATGAGGTTTTAGCGGAGTTGCCTAAGAAATTAAAGAAGTATGAACTTAAGAAGCCACCTGCGAGATTAATTTTTAAGAAAGAAATGGATGCAGATGTCTGGTTTTCTCCTAATTTAGTTGTAGAGGTTTTCGGAGCAGAAGTTACTAAAAGTCCGTTTCATACTGCAGCTTCTGGGTTAGCATTAAGGTTCCCAAGATTTTTAAGATTCAGAGATAATAAGAAAGCTGAGCAGGCAACTACGAGTGATGAAGTTAAAAGTATGCTTTGATTTTTTCTTATTATGCACTAACAATTCTACCCAAGCAGTTATATAACAAAATTGTAATTCGTAAATTGAGGTGTTTATTTATGAAAAATAAAAAAATTATTCTAGGGATGTTAATTGGTTTGATTGCAATATTATTGATGACAAATGTTTTGGCTGCAGAACAAAAGTTTGACAAAAAAGCGTACAAGAATGCTTTAAAGTATGCTAATAAAAAAATTAATAGTAACAAATTAGTGAAGAGAGGAATTATTGATAAGATTGTAGTAAAGAAAGTTGTGAGGGCAACTATTTATCAACAATATAAAAATGGAGAAAAACTTAATCGAAAAGAACTTCGTAAACTTATTAGAAAAGAATTGGTAAATGTATTAAAGAATTGGAGAAATACTAAAACAGCAAAAAATCCTGTGCCTGTTGTAAATGATATTCTTGGTTGTACTGATAGTAAAGCTAACAATTATGATTCTAAAGCAACTAAAGATGATGATTCTTGTAAGTATGATGTTTTAGGATGTATGGATGCAAGTGCAAATAACTTCAATGCAGATGCGAATGTTAATGATGATAGTTGTACTTATGACGTCTTGGGTTGTATGGATGCAGATGCAAATAACTTTAATGCAGATGCAAATGTAAATGATGATAGTTGTACTTATGACGTCTTGGGTTGTATGGATGCAGATGCAAATAACTTTAATACAAATGCAAATGTAAATGATGATAGTTGTACTTATGATGTCTTAGGTTGTATGGATAAAGAAGCACTTAATTTTAATCCACAAGCTAATCAAGATGATGGAAGTTGTGAAATTATAGAAGTTGTTGAAGCTGAAAGTACATTAACTGAACACACAGTAAATGTTAACTTTAACAATCAAGTAAAAGATCGAAAGTATTTGGTTTACGAACCAGCAGCATGTAAAGATAAAGAATGTTCTTTATTGTTTATGTTTCATGGGTTAGGTGGAAATTATCAGCAAGCAGCAGGTAATTATTACAGTTGGCAAGCAACTGCTGATGAGAATGGATTTATGGTTGCCTTTCCAGATTCTTTAACTTTAGAAGCGAAGAATTACGGTTCTGCATCAGATCCAGCAGGGAAGCATTGGGACATTACACCTTTATCTTTTTCAGCTACGCAAGATACTAAGTTTGTAGAAGAAATGATAAACGAAATTGATTCTGAATATGATGTAGACAAATCAAGTGTGTTTAGCACTGGTCATTCATATGGTGGATATTTTAGTTACTATTTGAATTTTGCTTTGCCAAATAAATTTAAAGCTTTTGCAACCCATTCAGCGGGATTAATGCCGTTTAATGTTTATGGGTTTACTGTTTATTGGCCAGCTGCATCTAAAAGTTCAGGTTCTGCAGGAAATACTCCTGCAATGATTATTTATTCGGATGGAGATAATGTTGCGCCAAAATTGTATTCAGACACTTTAGAATCGCAAATGTCTGCAAAAGGACATACCTCTGTTAAACAAAAGTCAACTATTACTGGCCATGCTTGGGATAAATCTATGAATCAAGAGCAGTGGGATTTTTTTATGGCCAATAGTTGATTTCTTTTTTTTTAATTTTTCTTTTTTCTTTTTTTCCAGACAAAAAGACAGAAAGCCACTATTTTTAGTTATATTGTAAATGGCTTTCCATCTTTTTGGCGTCCTAAAAATGCTTTTTATGCATTTTTATGACATTAATTTTTTAAACAAACTAATTATTTCTTATTTATTTTGGGCTTGTAGTATAACGGTTATTATTCACGGCTGGCAGCCGTGGGACCCGAGTTCGACTTGTATTATTACACGAAAGTCTCGGCAAGTCCATCTATTTTTTACTTTTCCCCCTTTCTTTTATAGTCTCTAAAATATATTTTTTAGTTATGTTTGTAGTTATAGAACAATGTTCTAGAAAAAGAAACTTTTATATGAGATCAGTATTTACTTATTCTAATAATAATAATAATAAAAAAGAGGTTGGTATAAAATGAATAATAAAAAAATGTTTTCTGTGTTTTTGATAATTGTTGCTCTAGCGGTCTTTGTAATTGCTGTTGGGTTTCCGCTTTATAATATGGCATTAGTTAGTGGTTCGATAAATCCTGCTACTGGTCAAAATGTTAGTGGGAGTATTAATCTTAGTGCTCAGGTGCTTAATAATCAATCCGTTGCTAACATTTATTTTATGTGGCAATTAACTACAAATCATTCAGTTATGGCTAATGTGAGTACGACTAATCGTTCTGGATACCCAATTGCTAATTCTGGTTTTATTGGTAACGAAACTCATTTTAATACTACATTTGATACAACTTCTTTGCCTGATGGAATTTATAATTTGACTCTAATGATTTATAACGGATCTTCGTATTCAAATGCTACTGAAGGGATAGTTGTTGTTAATCAATCTATTTTACTTAATGAAAGTGCATCAATTACTGTAACTGTTGATAACACTGTTCCTGTTGTTACTATCAATAATCCGGCTGTTAGTGGTGTTACTTATAGTTTGTCTTCTTATAACGTTACATTTAATGTTTCCGTATTGGATATTTTAATACAAACTGCTGTAGGTTCAGCTGCTCCTGGGTTAGTTATCTTTGAGTTTGACAATGCTTCTGGTAATGGTTTTAATTCCAGTGGATATGGTGCTGGTACTCCTGTTAATCAATCTGGTTATTGGTCAATGAGTGTTAACGTTTCTACATTACATGCTGGAACGAATACGGTTACAGTTCATGCTAATGATACTGCTGGTAATTCTAACAGGACTCAAACATGGACGTTTGAAGTAAACACACCACATAACGTAACTTGCTTTAAAGATGCTACTACGCTTATCAGTGGACAAAACTTTAGTGCGAAAAATACAACCGTTTACTTTAATGTATCTGTTAAGAATGCAAGTCCATTATTCCATGTAACAGATGTTGTCTTTATGTTTGATAATGCTTCAGGTAAAGATTTTAATTTGACAAATGCAACTCCGGCATTTGCTGGTCAATATTATAATGTTAGTTATAATGTTTCAGCTTTAGCAGAAGGAACACATACAATAACAATATATGCAAATGATACTCTTGGTAATGTGAATAAAACAGAATCCATTTCGTTTGTAGTTGATAAAACCGGACCAAGTGTTTCAGTGAGTTGTACTGATTCACCAACTGTTGGAAGTACAGTAACTTGTACTTGTACTGCAAGTGATGGTCGTGGAGTAGCTTCTCAAAGCTTTACCTCACAATCAACAACTGCATTAATTGGAACTCATTCCTCATCTACTTGTTCGGCAACAGATAAGTTAGGTAATGTGGCAACTGCTATAGGGAGTTATACTGGTGTTGCAGCAAGTTCCGGTAGTTCTGGAACAGGTGGTTCTAGTGGTGGTTCAAATACTAATGTAGCTGGTAATTTTGCTAAAG
>Ga0075122_10003074_pt1 | contig 10660 bp, 14 predicted proteins | sample AntAceMetag02UKB_FD_69790 | JGI IMG/M metagenome (GOLD analysis project Ga0075122, IMG submission 69790) | Saline lake microbial communities from Ace Lake, Antarctica - Antarctic Ace Lake Metagenome 02UKB | ecosystem: Environmental > Aquatic > Non-marine Saline and Alkaline > Saline | place...
CCAGGTAGCCATGTTACATCCGCAACCACCACATCCGAAGACCTTGATGTTTGCCTTACCAGCTTTTAATTCGCTAAAATTAATACTGTTTGCTTCTGCGCTTTCGATAGCTTCTTTTGCAAAATCTAATGGCATTTTCTCTTTTTTAATAACCTCCTTTCAGTAATAATCATGAAATTAAAGAGGGGTTTTTGTTTAAAAGAATATGTGTGGTTTGAAAGAGGGATTGAATTATCTTTGTACGAATTTTCTGATGTTTTCCGACGGAACTAACAGTTCCCTACAGGTAGCCTCCCTTGATATTATCGACTTCGTCGTATGTTTTCCTTGAACTTATCGAGGTCCTTAGTCTCTATTGTTGCTCCGGCTGCTGCGAAATGTCCGCCTGTTTGGGCATTTTCAAGCCCAGAGATTCCAGCTTCTAGTAATTTTGACGTATCTATTTTTCTTGATTGATTTCTTGCGCTTAATTCTATTTGGTGGTCACTTTCCATTTTTGGTATTGCGAAGATGAATGCTGTTCTTGGTTCGTTTCTGCTTATGATTGCCGCCACTGGTTTTTTTACGTTGTATTTTGTGGTGAAATGATAAAAGGTTGCGTTGTTTAAGTTCTCTCTTTTTGATTCGTAATTATCAATAATTTCTCTTATCTCGTTTTCTATCGGCTCAGAATATTTTTCTATTTTTTCTATTTCCTCGATTGTGTTGATGTCTTTTAGAATTTCAAATGCGTCATTTGGGTTTTTGTGGAAATAACATAAGAAATTTGTAATTTTGTGATCTATTTTCTTTTTGAATTCTTCTAGAGATAAATTGTATTTTTCTAGGCCTTTCTTTAGGTATTCGTCGTTTTCTGAGTACAGGTCGGCAGCGTCGCTGATTGTTCCAGAAAGGGCTAGCCACGGTTTCAAGCCTGTTAATTCCCCGACGGTTCTTGACGATGGAATATATCCTTCTTCGGCTGTTTGATATGCAAATATTTCTTCTGGGATTGTTTCTTTTTTTGGATGGTGGTCTGTATAGAGTATTTGTTTGTTTAGTGGAAGGTTTAGGTCAAGGATTCCCCCGGGTGCTACGTCTGCGATTAAGATTTTGTCGAATTCTTCTAGGGAAATTTCTTTCCATTGTTTGTAGACAAATGTGAATGTTTTTGGAATTGTCCCTTTTTGTTTGCACCAGTCGTAGAGTAATATTCCGGAGGCAAACCCGTCAGTGTCGTTGTGGTGAATGATTGCGACTTTGTCTTCGCTGGATATTTTTTCTAGGAATTCTTTTGCTTGGGTGAAATTTATTTGTGGCATGTTAATTTTTTACGCAGATATATTTTAGGATGATATTTTTGATTGTGGTTTTTGTTATGAATAATGCTTGTTGTTCGAGTTCTTTTGGGTCGTCGTTTTTTGATAGATAGATTAGTTTGAAATCTTTTCCAAATTTGTCGTCGGGTTTACCGTCGCCGTTTTCGTCTAATTCTGGGAGGAGTTCTCCGTCATACCAAAACCATGCGGCTGGAATTAAGTTTGCGAGTGATAATTTTTCTTTGTCGAAAAGTGCTTTTACGTCTGGAGTTACGTGAACTTCTGTTTTGAATTTTTGGAAGTTTAGGTCTCCAATTTTTAAGGTTTTCATTTTAGGATTTGATCATTTTAGGATTGATTGGTTTTGAGGGCTTTGGCATTTTTGTTATTTTTCTTAGTTCATCATTGAATGTTTTTCTTTTTTTTAGTGAGCAGTGGATTGTTATGAATATTTTTTTGTTTCCGTAAAAAATATCTAGTCTGTTATTTTTGTTTTTACTTGAGCTGATATTTTGGTGGAAGTCTTTGTGCTTGGAGATGTCTATCTCTGTAGGATTGTAATCATCGTTTTCATCATGACTTTCATCTTGCGTAGGCCAATTTATTTCAAATAATTTTGATAATATTTTTGTTATTTTTTTGTGGGCGTTTTTTGTTTTTTCAAAAGTGTAGTGATTAAATTCCTTTTCGTTTCCAATTCCGTAAAGTATGATTTTTTGCATTATTCAAAGTCCTTTGCTAATTTAAAGATTAATTCTTCCTGGAAATGTGGAGCTAAGATTTGAAGTCCGACATCTTTTTCGTCGATTTTGCCGACGGGGATTGAGATTCCTGGGATTCCTGCGATTGATGCTGGTGTTGTGAAAACGTCGTAGGCATACATTTCTTCAACTGATATTTTTTCTCCGATTTTATGTGGGAGTTTTGGGACTGTTGGTAAAATTATTGCATCGACTTCTTCGAATAATTCTTCGAATTTTTTCTTGATGAAGTTTCTGGCCTTAAGTGCTTCCCTGTAGTATTTTCCTTCATGTTCAGCTCGTGTTATTTCTGAGCCACCGATAATTCTTCGAATTACTTCTGGGCCTGCGGCTTCTTCGATTTTTTTACCAAATCTTCGGCCGTCATATTTTCTTGTTGTTGAGAAAAATTCTGTGTAGACGATTATGTAATATGTTTGGATTGCGATGTCTAGGGGCAAGTCAATTTTTTTGATTGTCCATTTGTTTTTTTCTGCAATTTCTTTTGTTCTGTTTTCGATTAGTTCTGCAATTTCTTTTGAGCAAAAATCTTTTACGTTGACTAATCCGATTATTTTTTTTGGTTCAGGTTTTTCTTTTGGAGTGTCCTTTGTGGTTTGGTCGAAGTTGTCTTGTCCTTTAATTATGTTGAATATTAATTTGGCGTCTTCTGGCGAGTGTGTTAGTGGGCCGATGCAGTCGAATGACATCGCCATGTCTAGTAATCCGTATCGTGAGACTGCGCCGTAGGTTGGTTTTAGTCCTGTTACTCCGCAGTGTGATGCTGGGTTTCTGATTGAGCCGCCGGTGTCTGAGCCTAAAGCAAAGTCGCAAAGTTCTGCTGCTATCGATGCTGCTGAGCCCGAGCTTGAACCTCCTGGAATTAATTCGGGGTTTCTAGGATTTTTTGTTGGCCCAAAGGCAGAGGTTTCACCTGATGCTCCACAGGCAAATTCATCCATGTTTACCATTCCTAAAATTATTGCGTCTTCGGCTAGGAGTTTATTGATAGCTGTTGCGTTGTAGCCTGAGGTGTAATCTTCTAGAGTTTTTGATGCGCAAGTTGTTTTCATATGTTTTACGGAAATATTTGATTTAACCGCAAAGCAAAGCCCTGCTAGTTTCCCTTGCGTGTTGTTTTTTATCTTTTTATCAATTGCTTTCGCTTGTTCGATTGCGTCTTCGTTTAGATGTAAAAAAATGTTTAGGTCTTTCGACTCTGGCGTTGCTATTTTTTTAGAGAAGTTTGTTAGATTTTCTAGGGCTGATAATTTTCCGGATTTTATTTCTTTGAGTTTTGTTTTAAGGTTCATGTTATATCTCCTTTTTCGATTAGGAATTGTGTGTAGGGTGAGACTTGGTTTTTCCATTCGTCAATTTTATCCAAATCAAGCCACTTTATTTCTTGAGTTGGTTCGATTGGTTCTATTTCATCTTCATTTAATAATTTTGCTTGATAGCTAATTAAAATAATCGTCATCTTTTCTTTTGTCTGTGGATTTTCCCATAGAATTTTTGGGTGAAGAGGTTTGATAATTTCGATCTTGCCATTTATTTCTTCTTTTACTTTTCTGTGGCATGCCTCTTCCAGGTCTTCTATGTTTTCTTTTATTGATCCGCCAGGTAATTTGTAAAAATCGTCTTTATAGTCTTTATTCACGAGGAGCTTATTATTTTTGATTATTACTGGACCAGATGCGATTATATATTTCCCTTCTAAAATTCCCATTATTTCCAGCCTCCTTTTTCTGCGACTATGCAATCGTCTTCGAGGAATGGGGCGTTTGCGAATATTGTGGATTTGAATTCTTCGTCGGTTTGCCAGCCATCGCCTTCTTTTCTCATCCCTGACTCATTTTGGAAGTGACCTTCGGGGGCTTTTATTTTATCTAATTTTGAGGCAAATTCGTTTAGAAGTTTTTTAGAATCTTTTTTGATTTTTTCTTTTTCTTTCTCGGATACTTCGTGCCATGTGAAATTGTTTGTCATAGAAATTAATGGGGGAAGGATTTTATAAAGTTAGCCTATGGTGTTAATCTTTCTCTGTCTCTTGGGAAAAGAACTGCTTCTCTAATGTTGTCTAGTCCTAAAAGTAGCATTGTGATTCTTTCTAGTCCGATTCCCCAGCCTGCGTGAGGTGGTGCTCCGAATCTAAATGACTCGATATAATCTTTGAAGTCTGCAGGGTTCAGGTCGTGTGCTTTTAATCTTTCTTCTAATAATTCTGGGATGTGGATTCGTTGTCCGCCTGAAGAAATTTCCATTCCTTTCCAGATTGCATCGAAGCCTTTTGAATTTTCTCCGTCTGGCATAATGTAAAATGTTTTCCCAGCTAAAGGCCAATCAGTTACGAATGTGATTGTATTTGGATATAATTCTTCAAGTTTCTTTTCTGCGTCTCCAGATAAATCATGCTCTGGCATTTTTACGTTTTCTTTCTTCATTATTTCTTTTGCTTCGGCGAATGTCATATATTTTATTCCTGGAACTTCGGCTTTTACTTTTAGGGTTTCTAATTCTTCAGGTCTTTCGTCAATTACTTTTTTTACGATGAATTGCATGCATCTTCCCATTACGTCCATTACCTTTTTGTCGTCGGCAAATGCTTCTTCATAATCTAGTTGTCTTGCTTCGTTTAAGTGGCGAGTTGTATTGTGTTTTTCTGCTCTCCAAACTGTGAATGTTGCGAAAACTTTTTCCATGGAACAAGCTAGCATTTGTTTGTATAGCTGGCAGCTTTGAGAAAGGAATGCTTCTTTTTCGAAATATTTTACCTTGAATACATCTGTTCCGCCTTCAGAGCTTGCCCCGATAATTGCTGGGAACATTGCTTCGATTGCGTTTTCTTTAATCATGAATTCTCGGTATCCTTGTAAGATTGTTGACTGGATTTTGAAAATTGCTTGTGTTCTTATTGAATGTAAATCTAGGAATCGGTTATCTAATCTTAGAGGTAATTCTGTTTTTGAATAGTCTGATGCGTCGATTGGTAATGGGTTTTTTGCTTCTGCGATTATTGTAATTGAATCTGGAAGAAGTTCTTTTCCGCCTGGAGCTTGGGCGCATTCTTTTAATTCTCCGATTACTTCAACTGCTGATTCTCGATTTAAGTTGTCTAATAATTCGAATATTTCAGGGTTTGTTTTTCCATTTACTCCTGTTATCTGGATTCTTCCAGACATATCTTTTAGGACTAGGAATCTTACTTTTTTTAGGTCTCGTGTTTCATGAACCCAGCCTTTCAGTAGAACTTTTCCTTTTGCTTTGAATGAGTCTTTAATCATTGTTCTTTCCATAATGGGGATAGATAATTTGAGTTTATAAAAATTGTGGGTTTGGATTATGGTCTATATTATATCTAAACGTTTTTCTAGTTGCTCGGGAATTTGGGATTCTATTTCTGGAGAAAATCCGTATCCACATTTTGAGCCGTATTCTGTTGGGACTTCGGTTCCTGACGAATTGCAGGCTTCTGGAGTTTCTATATGAATACAATAGTGTGTGCAGGTGTCGGGTCGGCAGGTTCTTACTTGTTCGGCTGTCATTGTGAATTGAAGTTTTTGTTCTTTAAATAATTTAGGTAGTTTTTTATATGTTGGAGTTTTGGCTTGGTTATGGAAGATGATTGTGTTTTTTGTAAAATAGTTCGGGGGCATGAAGAGATTATTATGGAAAATGAGAATTTTGTTGTCGTTAAAGATATTTATCCGAAAGTTGAGGGGCACTTATTGGTAATTTCGAAGGAGCATTATGATACTTTTTTGGATATGCCGTCGGAGATTTATGAAGATTTGCTTAAGATTAGCCGGGCGGCGGCTGTTAAGATTGTGGAAGAGGTCGATGTAGAGGGTTTTAATTTTTTTATGAATAATGGCGAGACAGCTGGTCAGATTATTAATCACGTTCATTGGCATATTCTACCAAGGAAAAAGGGCGATGGATTTGTTATTGGAATTTAGCAAAGAGTTTTTATAGTGTAATTATTTTTATTATTTATGGATGCGAATGATTTGGAGAATGCTTTGAATAATGTTGCGGGCGATGCTGTTCCTGAGAGTGCTCCGCAGATGTCTGCCGAGGAGGAAATGGGATTTCATAAGGGAGCTTTGAATACTTTGGCGGCTGAGAGGGGTGAATTGGTTAAGATGGTTGGGAACGTTGAGGCGATAATGCAGGCGCATGTTTCTAGATTGAAGGAATTGGGTGTTGATATAAAATGATAGAAAAAAATAAGCGATTTTTTGTTGCTGCTTTGAGTGGTGCGATTGGTGGAGCTCTTGGTGCGGCTTCGGGTTCGAATAGTATGTTTGTTGTAATAATTGTTTCTGTTCTTTTCGCTGTTTTGGCAGCTTGGGGAATTTCTGGAATGTTGAAGTAGAATTCCCCCGAACAAGTCGGAAGGCACGGTCTCACTTCGTTCACTTTCGCACTAGGGAATTTCTGGAATGTTGAAATAGAATTTAACCACAATAGTAATTTAATAAAAATGAACTTTCTCTTTCAATATAACAATAAGTTAAAAAAAATAAATTATGTTTAGAAACTAAAAATTAGTTTCTAGATGCTTGAAAACAATCTCGACATCTTACTGGTTTGTCGCCAGTAGGTTTGAACGGTACTTCACAAGCTTTTCCGCAATCAGAGCAAGTTGCTTTATGCATTTCTCTTGGTCTATCATTGCCGAATCTATTGTTTCCGCCACCGAATTTTCGATTGTTGCCGCCATCTCTACCGCCAAAACTTCGTTCTGGTTTGTTCTTTCTAAAGCAATCTTGACATCTAACTGGTTTACCTTCTGTAGGTTTAAATGGAACTTCACATTCCTTACCACAGTCAGAACAAGTCGCTTTGTGCATTTCTCGATCTTCCATATATATTTTTCCTCCGTATACCTGACATAAGCTGAACTTAGGCCTTTATTTTAAGATGAAATTTGGGTATATAGAGCTATGGGTAAATATACTCGAGTAGATAAATGCTTAAATAATAGGGTGGGTTAAGAGTTTTATGAATAGGGTAACTTCGTATATTGCGGGAGCGGTTGTTTTGGCATATTTGGCGTTTTGTGGTGGTTGCACTAATATTGATAGCGGGAATGCTCGGGCTGTTGCTGAAATGAGGCAGGTTTCTCAATCTTCTCAAGAGCGAGCTGATGCCTATCGCCAGCAAGAATTAGAGGGAAGGAGCCATTCTCGGAGGGTTTTGAGGGAGATTGAGAGTAATTTGTGTGATTGTGATTAATTTAGCAATTCTTTTAATATATCACTTATTTCTTTGCCTGAAACTTGTCCTTTGAGTTTTCCCATTAGTAGTCCCATATAAGCGCCTTGGGATAATCCGGGTTTTTCTTTTAGGATTTTTTCGGCTTCGGATTTTAGGTCGATGTCTGATTTTTTCATTGCTTCTTTTAAGGATTTTCCGTCGCTTATTTTTTTCATAATTGTTTTTACATCATTCTCGGAGATTTTATTTTTTTCTACTTGTTTTAAAATGTCGCTCATTAAATCCACATTAAGAGTTTTTCTTATTTTTTCTAGGGGCTCATTTATTGTTTTAGCTATTTGTTTTGGTATAATAGATATCATTTTTGCTGCTAATTGAAAGTTATTGGTTGATTCGGTTAAACTTTTGAAATCATCTATTAATTCTTTCTGTGATGCTATTAGTTTGACTAGTTCTGGGTTTAGCCCGAATTTGTCTAAATATGATTTGTGTTCTGATGTTAATTTTGGTAGGTTTTTCTTTACGTCATTTAGTAATTCTCTTGAGATTTTTAATAATGGGACGTCTGTTTCGGGATACATTCTTGCGGCTCCTGGCATTGGTCGTAGGAATTCTGTTGTGCCGTCGGGAAGTGCGTTTCTAACTTCTTGTTGGCAGGATTTTTCTTCGACACATTTTTTCTGTCTTTCGATTTCTATGTCGATAGTTTTTATCATCATCCTTGTATCTTGGAATCCTTTGATTTCAACTCGTTCGCTTCCTGCGATTGAAATGTTCACGTCTTGACGGATTGTTCCTAATCCTCGTTTTACGTCGCAGGCTCTTAGGATTTCTCCAAGTTTTAATGCGGCTTCTTTGATTTCTTCGGGGGTGTGCATGTGTGGGCCGGTTGCGATTTCGACTAGAGGGATTCCTAATCTGTCTAGCTTGTAAGTTTTCTTTCCGTCTTCTTCGGGTCTATCGACAGACCCCAATTTGTTCTTCGAAGGGGCCACTTTTCTTGCGGAATCTTCTTCTAGCATTACTGCGTCGATTGAAATTTTTCCTGCGGAAGTTTCGATGTAGCCGTCGTGGGCAATCATTGTGGTTCTTTGGAATCCTGATGTGTTTGAGCCGTCGACTACTGTTTTTCTCATGATCTGGGAGACTGGGAAAATTTTACAGTTTAGAAGTGTTGCGATTTGTAGTGCGATTTTTAGGGCTTGTTGATTGATTGGTCTTGGGGGTTCTTCGTCTATTTCGACTAGGCAGTTTGTGTCGAAGACTTGGTATGTGAAATTTTTATTTTGTTCGGCTTCGTGTTTTGCTGCGACGTCGACGATTCCTGTTTCTCCGACTACTGGGTTTAGCGTTCTGTGGATTTCATATTCTGGTTCGTCGGTTCTTAGAAGTGATGGGCAGTTGCAGAAAAGTTTGTGAGTGTTTAGCTGTTGGTGAATTTCTAGCCCGGCTTTTAGTTTTAGTTTTTTGTAGTCGTGTTCCATAGATTTCTTTCTTTTTAGAAAAAAGAAATTTCTCGCAAGTAGAAAAACTTATTTTCCAAAAATCTTTTTTCGATGTTTAATTTTTGATCCATATTGTTTTGAAAATCATTAGCTTTAAATAATCTTTCTTCTATTTTTGATTAACTAAATGGAGGTTGAAAATGGAATTAAAGAGGATAAATTATAAGTCTGCGATTTTTTTCGGAGCGCTTGCGTTGTTTATGTATTTGGTAATTGGTATCTTTAAGGGTCTTTTAGTTACTCAAGTTCCCGAGGCTGTGATGTATTTCGGATCTGCTTTTGGTGCTTGGATGGATTTGGTGGTGAGCCCAATTATTGGTGGTGTTACAACTTACTTGTTTGCGATTTTCACAATTTTGGTTTATAACAATGTTGCGAAAAAGTACCCAGTCAGTTGGACAGTTAAGAAATAATTTTTTATTAATGCGAGCCTCACGCTTTGGGGCAATTTTTATTTTAGTGATTCGTTTAGTTCGTTAGAAATATTTTCGAGCATTTTTTCTTTAGGGTTCCAGGATTTGTGGCCGAGTACCCAGCTTAATTTTACTAAGGCTGTTTCTGAAAGCATGTCTTCGAGGAAAATTATTCCTGTCTTTTGGAGGTCTCGTCCTGCGGAATATATGTTTGGATTTAGTCTTCCGTAAATTGTTTGGGCTGTTGCGCAAATTGTCATTCCGTTGTCGATTGCTTTCTTAATTTTTGGGAGCCAGTTGAATTTTGCATCTTGGGCGGGGACTTGTCCGATTCCTGTAATTTCTAAAACGATTCCCTTGTAGCCTTGCTGTTCGTAGAATTCTAGGATTGCTGGATCTTGTCCTGGGTGAATTTTTATTAGGGTTACTTTGTTTTCGAATTTCGTGTCGAGTTTTACTTTTTTGGAATTGTCTCGTGCATTGAATTCTCTTAGGATTTCGAATTTTTGGAGGTTGATTTCTGCGAGTGGTTTTGCGTTGATTATTCTAAAAGCGTCTCTTGTTGATGTGTGCATTTTTCTGACTTTTGTTCCGGTCATTGCGAGGCATGATTCGTCGTCGGTGTTTTTGTGTCCGATTAGTGCTATTTCGGCGATGTCTGATGTTGCGTATTTTGCGGCGCAGATTAAATTTAGTGCGGCGTCGGTTGAGCCTCTATCTATTGATCTTTGGGAATATGTTAGGGCGACTGGTTTGTTTAGGTTTGTTAGGAAAAATGAGAGTGCTTCGGCTGTGTAGTGGAGGAAGTCGGTTCCGTGAGTTATGATTATTCCGTCGATGGATTCGTCGTTTAAATTTTGTTCGCAAACTTCTGCTAGTTTTTTCCAGTCTGTGTATGACATATTTTCTGACCATTTCATGAATGGTTTTTCGATTTTTATAATGTTGCAAATTTCTTTTAATTCTGGAGCGATGTTTAAAATTTCTTCAGCGTCTGTTGAAATTACTCCGCCAGTTTTTGGGTCGAGTCTTGAAGAGATTGTTCCGCCGGTGATGACAAAAACTACGTTGGGTAGTTTTTGTAGACCGCTTCGCTGGTTGACCGCTTCGCTAGTAGAGGGTAGACCGCTTCGCTGGTTGACCGCTTTCTCTAGGACTTTGGCGTCGATTATTTCTCGTTCGCGGATTCCGATGTTGTAGCCTGAGTTTAATTTTAGTAGAATTACTTCTGGGTCGTGGGACTCTAGAGCGTAGCCTTCCCATTTTTTCCCTTTTGTTTGGAGTGAGACTTTGTCGCCGACGTTGAAAGTTTTTGTTTTCATGTTATATTAAATTTGAGAAGATATAAAAAGGTTTGGGGATTTGGTTATTTATGGTGGAGAAGGCGTTTCCTGTGAAAATTGGACTTGAGGTTCATGGTTATCTTGATACTCGGGAGAAGCTTTTTTGTATGTGTCGGACTGATAGTTTGGATAGTGGGA
>Ga0075122_10003075_pt1 | contig 10653 bp, 12 predicted proteins | sample AntAceMetag02UKB_FD_69790 | JGI IMG/M metagenome (GOLD analysis project Ga0075122, IMG submission 69790) | Saline lake microbial communities from Ace Lake, Antarctica - Antarctic Ace Lake Metagenome 02UKB | ecosystem: Environmental > Aquatic > Non-marine Saline and Alkaline > Saline | place...
AGATACTTCTGTTTCAGGGGATATTTCAGTTACTGCTAATTTTGTAATTGATTCATATTTAGTTACATTTACTGATTGGGATGATTCTGTAATTGCAACATCTTCAGTAAATTATGGAAGTGATGCAACACCACCAGCAGAACCAACTAGAACTGGTTATACATTTAATAGCTGGGATACTGTTTACACAAATATAACAACTGTCACAACAGTCAAAGCAACTTATGATATAAATAGTTATACACTCACATACACTGCTGGAACCAACGGTTCTGTTACAGGTTCAAGTCCACAAACAGTTAATTATAATTTAGATGGAACTGCTGTTACAGCTGTAGCTACTTCAGGTTATCAATTTAGTTCTTGGTCAGATGCTTCTACTGTTAATCCAAGAACAGACACCTCTGTTTCAGCTGATATTTCCGTTACAGCGAGTTTTTCTGTTGTATCAACTGGCGGTGGAGGAACATATACTCCAACGACACAATCTTTAAATGTTGGTTTAAATGATATAAGTTTTGAAGAAAAAGATTGTGAAGTTATTATAAATGTTAATAATGATTTAGTAAGTAAAATAGCTGTTTCAAATATTAATAATTTTTCTAATATTGCTTGGAATAATTACACTGAAGATTATATATATAGTTTAGATAAAAATACAGAAGAATTATTTTTGAAATTTATTTCAGAAAGGGGTTCTGTATCAGAAAAATTTAACTACCAAATAAAAAATAAATGCACAAATGAAATTGAAGATAAAAGAGTAGTAGATGAAAATAATTGTCCAGTTCTAAAAGCAGGGGATTTATATAAAGTAGGAAATAGTAACTCAGTTTATTATTTGAATTCAGAATTAAAATCAATGTATTTTCCAACAGGAGAAGTATTTAGTTCATGGAATCTTAGTTTTGATGATGTCGTTAATATTCCAAATACATGCTTTGACAATTATGAGCAAGCTAGTCCTGCTGGTTTAAATTTTCGTCCAGGTTCTCGTCTTATAAAAAGAAAAGAATCTCCTAGGGTTTATGCAATTTTACCAGGAAACATAAGAGCTGCTATTGATAGCGAAGAAATAGCAAGATCACTTTATGGTAATAATTGGGCTACTTTAGTTAGAGATTTACCAGGAGTGTTTATGTCTAATTTTTTGAAAACAGTTTTGCTTATCAAAGATTTTATTCCTCATGATGGTCAATTAATAAAGACAAGTGATTCAGAAGATATTTATTATGTAATGGATAATAAATTATATAAAACAGAAAATTTGGAAAAGACTTTGTTAGATGATATTAGAACTGTTTCAGAAGATGTATTTAATAGATTAGAAAAAGTTGATAATATAGTAGGATTAGATGTTATTTTGGAAAAATAAATAATAGTTAAATACAATAATAACCACCTTAATAGGTGGTTATTATTTTTTAATTTTGAATTTTAAATTTAATTCTGTTATAATAAACATATAAATATTTATCATAAAAATATGGGTGATAATTTTTTAAGACATTTAATTTCCTTTGCAATTTTATTAATTTTGATACTAGTTTGGTTAGCTGGATATTTTTCTGGTATAAGAGAATGGATATTTTTACTTTTTGGTTTTGTAATTTTATATCCAATAATATATAAGTTTATTGATGTATAAAAAATATGAGTTTTACTGAAGTTATAAATTTATTAAATTTGTTTTTAAGTCAATCAGCTTTTGAAATAATAACAGAAATTTTTATTATTTTTGCTTGGATAATTCCAGTTTATCTACTTTTTTTTATTGCCATAGGGTCTTATGCTTTTTATATTCAAGAGAAAAAAAATCAAGATTGGAAATATGTAGTTTTAGCGATTGATATTCCACAGATTAATACTCAAACACCAAAAGCAGTTGAGCAAATTTTTTCTAATTTATCAGGAGCTTTTTTTAAACCAGATTTACTTGGTAAATTTAAAGATGGTTATAGACAAAAATATTTTAGTTTTGAGATAGTGAGCATAGAAGGTTATATTCAATTTTTAGTTTGGACTGAAGAATCTTTTCGTGATCTTGTAGAAGCATCTATTTATGCACAATATCCAGAGGCAGAAATAACAGAAGTAGAGGATTATGTAGATCAAATTCCTGATAAATATCCAAATAAAGATTATAATATATGGATGGCTGATTTTTCTTTGGCTGAAAATTTCGCTTTTCCTATTCGATGTTATGATGAATTTGTTCATAATATTACAAAAGAAGATACTCTAAAAGATCCAATGAGTTCTTTTCTTGAATCTTTTGCTAGAATTGGACATGGTGAGCAGATGTGGTTTCAAATTATACTTGAACCTATAAATAATTCTTGGAAAGAAAAAGTTATAGAAAAAATAAAAGATTTTATAGGAGAAAAAAAGAAAGCAAAAAGTTTAATTTCTTTTTTAACAGGATCAAAAATAGGTGAAGAAATTTCTTCTAGTTTAGAAGAAATAAAAACACAGTTTACAGGTTTTGGTGCTGGTGAGAGTTCTAATCAAAAAGACGACGGTCCAAAAAATAATTTAATGTTTATGACACCAGGACAAAGAAAAATAGTAGAAGAAATGGAAAGGAAAATAACTAAAATTGGTTTTAAAACAAAAATGAGAGCAGCTTATATAGCTCGTAGAGAAATTTTTAAACCAACTAGAGGTGTAAATTCTTTAATTGGAGCTATCAATCAATTTAATAATCCAAGTTCAAATTCAATAGTTATACAGAGCACTACTTTTAGTAGAAATCTTAAAAAAGCAGAAATTAAAAAAACTAATTTTTTTAAAGCTTATAAAAAAAGAAAAATACTTTTTGGAGCTAATCCTTTTATTTTAAATATAGAAGAATTGGCAACTGTTTGGCATTTTCCTATGTCAAATGTTAGAGCTCCTTTACTACAAAAAGCAAGTATAAAAGTTTCAGAACCACCAGCTGGTTTGCCAGTAGATTATTTATCAGATAATTTAGTTGAAGATACTTTTGATTTGGAAAAAGAAGCTGAAAAAAAGAAAATAGAAGATGAAAATAAGTATAAAACAGATTCAGGTGAAAATATAAAGTTTGATTAGTTTTATGGATTTGTTTCAAAAAAATAAAAGTAAATTATTTTTAGCACCAATGGCTGACTTAACTGACAGTCCTTTTTGTTTAGTATGTAGAAAAGTTTCTGGAAAAGATTTTGTTGTTTTTCGTGAGATGCTTAGCTCTGAAGCTATTGTTAGAAAAAATAAAAAAACATTAAAAAAATGTAGTTATAAAAAAATAGAAAGACCTATAATACATCAAATTTTTGGTTCAAATCTTGATATAATTGTAAAAGCAGCAAAAATTATTGTGGATGATTTTGGAACTGATGGAATAGATATAAATATGGGTTGTCCAGTTCCAAAAATTACAGGAAAGAACAAATCAGGGGCTGCACTTATGAAAGACCATAAGTTGGCAGTAAATATTGTAAAAAGCCTTAAAAAAGCCAATTTAGGCGTTCCAGTGAGTGTTAAAACAAGACTTGGGTGGATAAATAAGTTAGATATCTTAGATTTTTCAAAAGAACTTGAAAAAGCTGGAGTTGATTTTATTTCTATTCATGGCAGAACTAAAAAACAAGGTTATAGTGGTAAAGCTGATTGGGAAATAATAAAACAAGTAAAGCAAAATTTATCTATTCCGGTTATTGCAAATGGAGACATATTTTTAAAAAGTGATATAAAAAAATGTTTAGATTTTACAGGGGCTGATGGAGTTATGATTGGTAGAGGAGCTCTTGGTAATCCAGGGATTTTTTCTGATAAAAATAAAAGTATAAAAGATTTAAAAAAGATTATATTATTTCATGCCAAAAAACATCAAAAATTTTATGGTAAAGAGTTTGGTCTTAAAACTTTTAGAAAACATTTACTTTTTTATTTCAAAGGAATAAGTAATATTAAAGAGATCAAGCAAGAATTAGTAAAAGTAAACACAATAAGAGAACTTAAAGATATTTTGAAAAAAATATAATTTTAAAACAACATTTAATTAAATTAAAAAGACAGAAAGTCAAATGTCTAATGTCTAATGTCAAAAGTCATGAGTTTTGAACATTTAAACTATTAAAAAATATTATGATAATAAGGAGGTTTGAAGATATTTTAGCTTGGCAAAAAGTAAAAATATTGACTATAAAAATATATTTAATTTTAAAAAATAATAAAGATTATTCTTTTAAAGATCAGTTGCAAAGAGCGTCTGTATCAATAATGAATAATATAGCTGAAGGATTTGAAAGAAAGAATGATAAAGAATTTAAACATTTTTTATTTATAGCTAAAGGTTCATGTGGAGAAGTAAGGTCAATGTTATACATTGCTAATGAATTTAATTATATTTCAAAAGAAAAAAATAAAGAATTATATTTATTAACTCTAGATATTTCTAGATTATTATCTGGTTTTATTAAGAAACTAAATAATTAAAAGACTTTCCTATTTGTCGGTAGACAGGTAGCTTTCGACTTTTGACTTTAGACATTCGACTAATAAAAAATAACCTTATTAAGGTTATTTTTTATTTTATATTTATTTAGCGTATTCTATAACTCTAGTTTCACGAATTACATTTACTTTTATTTCTCCAGGATATTGAAGTTCGTTTTCTATTTTTCTAGCAATATCTTTTGCAAGATTATAGGCTTGATAATCATCTATATCTCCTGGTTTTACAAAAACTCTAACTTCACGTCCAGCTTGAATAGCATAAACTTTTTCAATACCAGGAAAATCTTTTGCTGTTGCTTCTAATTCTTCTAATCTAGCTACATATTGTTCATAAGTATCTCTTCTAGCACCAACACGAGAACTTGATATAGCATCAGCTGATTTCACTATTTGAGTTATAAGGAATTCTGGTTTATCTTCATGATGTTCAAGTGCTGCTTTTTGTATTTCTTCATTTAAACCATATTTTTTTAAAATAATAGCACCAATTTCAGGATGTGAACCTTGAGTTTCTTGATCTACTGCTTTACCAATATCGTGGAAAAAACCTGCTTTTTTTGCTAAACCAGGATCTAATCCTAATTCTTCTGCTATTATTGCTGATAATTGAGCAACTTCAATAGAATGGTTTAAAATATTTTGTCCATAACTAGTTCTATATTTTAATCTTCCGACTATTGAAACTAATTTTGGATCTATACCAGCAATACCTAATTTATAAAGTGCTTCTTCACCAACTTGTTTGATATCAAGAGCTAATTCTTTTTTTGCTTCTTCTATAAATTCTTCAATACGAGCTGGTTGAATTCTCCCATCTTTTATAAGTTTTTCTAAAGCTAACTGAACTATACGACGACGGATAGGTGAGAATCCAGAAATTAAAATAATACCAGGTGTGTCATCAATTATAAGTTCACAACCTGTCATTTTTTCAATAGTTTTTATATTTCTGCCATCTTTACCAATAATACGACCTTTCATTTCATCGTTAGGTAAACTAACAACAGAAGATGTCGTTTCGCTAGAATGATCAGCAGCACATCTTTGGATAGAATTTAAAATTATTTCTCTAGCTTTTCCATCATATTGATCACTATTTACTCTTTCTATTTTTTGGATTCTACCAAAAAGTTCTTCAGCAGATTTTTCTTCTACTGTTTTAATTATTTCTTCTTTTGCCTCTTCTTGGCTATACTTAGAAATTGTTTCTAATTTTTTAACTATATCTTCTTTTAAAGCATCTATTTTTGTTTTAATAGAATGTATTTCATCAGCTTTTTTTTGTAGAGCTGATTTTTTTTCCTCGATTTCCATTAATTTTTTATCAAACATTGACTCTCTTTTTTCAAGTCTAGTTTGGGTGCCTTGGATTTCACGACGACGATCGTTTTCTTCTTTTTTTGCTTCATCTATTATTTTAATAGCTTTTTCTTTTGCTTGTAAAAGAAGTTCTTTTTCTTTGTTTTTAGCTTCAGTAATGGTTTTTTCAGCTTTTGCTTCTACTGAATTAGATCTAGCTTGACCTACTTGTTTACGAATAAAATAACCAAGTCCAATACCTAATACTAAGCCACAAAGGGCTGTAACTAATATAAATATTTCTGACATAAAAATAAAAACTCATAACTACCAAAGTTTGAGTCTAGATCTGTAAAAATATTTAGTAAAAATTAAAAAACTTGTATAATTAAATAGAATTATCTTCTTTGAGATAAAAATTTGATGTCTTTTTTGCCTAAATTAAGGTAATTTTTCATAAAAATATAATTTTTTGTTCTTTTGCTATTTATTTCGCTCATCTCTAAACTTACTTTTTCTAGTAGTATCTTAATTAAATATGAATTCATAATAGCAGAAAAAAATATTCTTGTCAATTTTTTTGTTTTTACTTTTTTGTGTTTTTAATCTATAATAAAGATATTATCTTAAATAAAAAAATATGAAAAATAAAGAGTTAAAGAAAATAGCTAAACTTATTCGTTATTATATTTTAGTTTCAACTACAGAAGCAGGTTCTGGACACCCAACTTCTTCATTATCAGCCACTGATTTTATAACTACTTTATTTTTTGGTGGTTTTTTTAAAACAAAATTAAAAAATCCAAAATACAAAAATAACGATAGAATTATTTTTTCTAAAGGTCATGCAGCCCCATTACTATATTCATTATATACAGTATTAGATGTTTTATCAGAAAAAGAATTACTTACTTTGAGAAAATTTAATTCTGATTTAGAAGGTCATCCAACTATGGATTTTAAATATACTGAAGCTGCTACTGGTTCTCTTGGTCAGGGTTTATCAGTTGGAGTAGGTAAAGCACTCAATGCTAAAAAAGATAAACTTAATTATAAAACTTATGTTTTATTAGGAGATAGTGAGATTGCAGAAGGTTCTATTTGGGAAGCCGCAGAGTTAGCCAGTTATTATAAATTAGATAATTTGGTTGCTATGGTAGATGTAAATAGACTAGGACAAAGAGGTGAGACAATGCTTGGCTATGATATGAATAAATATAAAAAGAGATTTACAAGTTTTGGTTGGAATACATATATAGTAGATGGTAGTGACTTTAATAAAATAAAAAAAGTTTTTAATAAAATAAAAATAAATAAAAATAAGCCAGTTTGTATTTTATTTAAAACAAAAAAAGGGCAGGGAATTAGTTTTTTGGAAGATCAAGAAAATTGGCATGGTAAAACTTTAAATAAAAAAGAATTAAATAAAGCTTTAGAAGAATTAGGTAGAGTAGAAAAAAATATTGATTTTGAAATAAATGAAGCAAATGAATTTAAAGAAGAAAAAAAAGACAATATATTAAAAGATAATATAAAAGATTATGAACTTGGCGACATAATTTCTACTAGAAAAGCTTATGGAGATTCTCTAGTTAAATTATTTCAAAATAAAAAAGATTTTATAGTTTTGGATGCAGAAACTAGTAATTCTACTTATGCTAAGACTTTTAAAGATGCTTATCCTCGAAATTTTTTTGAAATGTTTATAGCAGAGCAAAATATGGTAGGAACTGCACTTGGTTTTGCTAGTCAAGGTAAAAAAACTTTTGTTTCTACTTTTGCTGCTTTTTTTACTAGAGCTTTTGATCAAATTCGTATGTCAGCTTATTCAAAATCAAATATTAGTTTTGTAGGTTCTCATGTTGGTGTTTCTATTGGTTCAGATGGTTCATCACAAATGGGTTTAGAAGATATTGCTATGTTTAGATCTATTTTTAATTCTATTGTTTTTTATCCATCTGATGCTGTTAGTACAAGAAAAATATTAGAAATTATGTATGAGTATGAAAATATTTCATATTTAAGAACCACAAGGCAAGAAACAAATGTTATCTATGATTATGATGAAGAATTTAAAATTGGTGGGTCAAAAGTTTTATGTTCAAGTAAAAAAGATATTGTAACTTTAGTTGGAGCAGGAATAACATTACATGAATGTCTAGAAGCTTATGATAAATTAAAAGAAAAAAATATTAGTACTAGAGTTATTGATTTATATTCTATAAAACCTATTGATACAGAAACTTTAAAAACAGCTTTAGAAGAAACAGGAAAGATCATAGTTGTAGAAGATCATTATAAACAAGGCGGAATTTATGAAGCAATTTGCTCTGAACTTATAAATGAAAAAGGGGAGATAATTAGTTTAGCTGTAAATAAAATGCCACATTCTGGAACTCCAGAGGAACTTTTAGAATATGAAGGAATAAATGCAGAGAGTATTGTAGAACAAATAAAAGAATAATTATTTGATTTTTGTAATTATTTATGCTAATTTAATATTGGTATTTTTATTTTAAAAAATGAGGAAAAAAAGATGACAAAAGAAAACAAATGGCTTTATGAAGGAGAGTCAGTGAAAAAAGTTGAAGGTGTAGAATACATCTTTGATGAAGATGAAGAAAAAGTGTGTTCTTTTCAATTTAGAAAGGAGTGTTTAAAAAATTTTTATGAAATAGGCAAAGGTTCTGTCAAAAAAGAAAATGGATAAAAATTTTTTTATTTATCCGCAGCTATAGTATTGGTTGCGGATTTTTTTACTTATCCACCCTCAAACTAGTTGACACTTTTTTTTAGTCATGTTATATTATCACTCGTAAGTAAAGAGTGATAATTTTTTTATGTCAGATAGACAAGATAAAATATTACAATTTATTGTAGAAAATTATATAAAAAATGCTGAACCAGTAGGTTCTAAATTTTTAATATTAAATTTTGATTTAGAGATTGGTGAAGCTACTGTCAGAAATGAAATGAGATTTTTAGAAGAGGAAGGTTTTTTATATCACCCTCATACTTCATCAGGTAGAATTCCGACAGAAAAAGGTTATAAATATTATATTGAGAACTTAATGAAGGAAAAGAAATTATCAAAAAATGATATAGAAGAAATTATTGAAATTATTAAAGAAAAAAATTTAAGAGAAAAAATGAAAAAACTAAGTAAATTTTTAGCTGAAAAAACTAATACAGCTATTATTACTAGTATTGATAAAGATTTTATATATTATACAGGACTTTCAAATTTATTTTCTCAGCCAGAGTTTAGAGATTATAATCTTACTATAAATGTTTCAAATATTTTTGATCATTGTGAAAATGAAATGTGTAAATTAAATTCTAATTTAGAATTAGAAAAAATTAATTTTTTAATAGGAGAAGATAATCCACTTGATAAAGAATGTAGTTTGATTAGTTTAAAAATTTCTGATTTTAGTATTATAAATTTATTTGGTCCTATTCGTATGGATTATAAAAAAAATATAGCTTATATAAATTATTTAAAAAAATTATTTTGTTAAAATATGTCAGATAAAAAAAATAAAAAAAAAAATTCAACCAAGGCGAATCCGTCTAGGATGGAGGTGAAAATCCAAGATAAAAAATTGAAACAAGAAAAAAAAATTGAACAAGAGTTAATTGAGTATAAAATGGGTTGGCAAAGAGCAACCGCAGATTATAAAAATTTAATAAAAGAAACAGAAGAAAATAAAAAAGAATATTTAGATTGGAGTAAGAGACAAATTATAGAAGAGTTTATTCCTATTTATGATAATTTTAAAAAAGCTTTTAGAATGGAATTTGGAGAGCTTGATAAAAAAACAGAAAATTGGAAAATAGGTATAGAATATATTATGAAACAATTTTGGAAAGTTTTGGAAAATCACAATATAGAAGAAATAAAAACTGTAGGAGAGAAATTTGATGCAAATTTTCACGAAGCTATTTCAGAAGAAGAAACAGAAGAAGAAACAGGAATTATTTTAAGAGAAATTGAAGCAGGTTATACAATGAATAATAAAATAATAAAAGTGGCTAAAGTAATAATAGCCAAATAAATTTATTTTTAATTTATGATTATATGTCATTAGTAAAATATAATAATTCTAGAGATCCTTTCAAGGAAATAGAAGAGTTTATGAAAAATTTTTCTCTTATGAGAGGAAAAGATTTAATTAATTCTTTTATTCCAGCAATGGATATTTATGAAACAGAAAAAGATGTAATGGTAGAAACTCCACTTGCAGGAGTAAAAATAGATGATGTGGATTTAAGTATAGAAAAAGGAGTACTTACAATTCAAGGACAAAATAAAAAAGAACATGAAATTGATGATAAAAATTATTATCGTAGAGAAGTAAGAAGTGGTTCATTTTTTAGACAAATTCCTTTACCAGCTTCTGTAATAGAAGAAAATGTATCAGCTGAATTTGAAAATGGAATTTTGAAAATAAAATGTCCAAAAAAAGAAAAAACACAAGCTAAAAAAATACAAGTCAAGAAAATTAAAAATTAAAAAGTAAAAAGTAAAAAATATGGAAGAAATAAGTATTAATAATAAAAAAATCTTTTTTGAAAAAGAACAAACTAAAGAAGATAGTAAAAATGATGACACTATTTATAGTTTTTTTATCAAGAAGATAGAAGATGAAGAAAAAATTTTGCCGTATCATTTTATAGTTAATATAATGTATGAAATAAAAAGATATGAGATTAAGTGTTCTTCAGAAGAATTAGAAAAAAAAGTTTTTAAATTATTTGAAAAAGAACTTTTGAGACAAGTTACAGAAAAAGATTTTAAACCAAATTTAATTAAAATAAATAAATCAAATTACAAAGATTTATTAGAAAAAATTTAATAATTAATAACAT
>Ga0075122_10003082_pt1 | contig 10640 bp, 10 predicted proteins | sample AntAceMetag02UKB_FD_69790 | JGI IMG/M metagenome (GOLD analysis project Ga0075122, IMG submission 69790) | Saline lake microbial communities from Ace Lake, Antarctica - Antarctic Ace Lake Metagenome 02UKB | ecosystem: Environmental > Aquatic > Non-marine Saline and Alkaline > Saline | place...
ATTAACAGAACGGAAAACAAAGATTTGTCTTATTTATAAAGTTGAACGAAAAACAGCAGATTTAGTTAGTAAAGCAATGAGTAAACTTTTACTTCCCTTGAAAGATATTGTTTACACGATTACATCAGATAACGGAAAAGAGTTTGCTTTACATGAAGAAACGGCTGAAACCCTGGAAACGGACTTTTACTTTGCTCATCCTTACGCATCGTATGAACGAGGATTAAATGAAAATACCAATAGCTTGATAAGACAGTATTTTCCAAAGGATAGAGATTTTAGAACCATTACAGATGAGGAGTTAATTATGGCAACGAAAAAGCTTAATAATCGACCTAGGAAAACACTTGGCTATTTAACTCCAAATGAAGTATTTTTTGAGAATTATAAAATTGCACTTACTACTTGAATCTAGGAGATATGAAATTAATTATAACGAAACTTATTTATTTAATTGGTTTGACTGATCATGTGTCGCTCCTACGGAGCTAGAATTTCTACAATATCGATTTACTACAAAGGTTAGGTCCCTACGGGACTAAATTACTTGAAAAGTACCTTGGTACTCATAACTTATAATTCATAATTCATAATTCATCATCATTCATCGTTCATCGTTTATAGTTTCTTTCACCATTTCCACCCAAAGCGCATACCCCTCCGCAGTCAAATGAACTCCATCTTTGGTCAGTTCGGGTTTGATCAGTCCGTTTGGACCAACAAAAGCTGAATAAAGATCTATGACCTGATAATGCCCTTGCGCTTCACCTGATTTAATGATCTCGTTCACGGTTATAATAGCGTCTTTCACAGCTTCTAAATCGGTAGGAAGAACAGTCTGAGCATAGATTTTTGTTTTAGGACTTTTACGGTGGATCTCTTTGGCGATCTTGGGAATATTGTTTCCCACATAGTCGGGGGAGGGAATGCCCCACTTATTATACCAGTTGTAAATATCGTTGATGCCGATCATAATGAAAACGGCTTTGGGTTTGGCATGACAGACCTCGTTCAAACGTGCTAGGACGCCGTCTGTGACGTCTCCGCCAATTCCACGGTTCTTGATATCACTCCGCCCGAATTTTTCGCTCCAGTCGCCGCCTTGTTGCGTGATACTGTCTCCGATAAAAACGATATCGCCTTTGCGTAATGGTTCTGTCATAAATACCTTTATACGTTTTGGGTAGTACACTTTTGTCCATTTTGAATGGTATTGAATGACCAGGTTATCGGAGGGATACAATCTTTGGGAAAGCTTTCCGGACGAACTGCAGGCGCTTGTAAGAATTAGCAGAAAGAGTAACAGAATTTTAGCGATACGATATTTCATTTTATTTGACCTATATTAAGTTATTCTCAATTAATTTAAAATGCGTTGCCACCATCTCAAAATCGTTGGTTAGATTGTATTCCGGCCAGCATTCACGATGTTTATTTCAAAATCTTTCGTAGCATGAATAGATCTTTCCCAACCTTCGCTCTTCAAGCTTACATCTTCGCTAAAGCTACGATGCACAGGTCGGTGGGCAGGCGACTCTGTTTACTCTCCGAAGTTTTGACGAAGGAGAGTTCAAGATGACAGTTTGAGAATGTATTTCATGGTTCTACTCATCACTTATAATTCATAACTTATCACTTGATTCATCATCCAACATCCATAATTCATCATCATTTATCGTTTCTTCCAGTCTGTCTTGTATACCAAAACACCAAAAAGAACAAAAGCGATCATGCCTAATACCAATGGTGTCCAGGCATTCCAAGCTTTAAATGCATGATATGCACTTCCGGAAATTCCATTAGAAGGAATAACTTTATTAATTAATCTCATCACCCCAAAAAACACCGCCGCATAGATGGATGCGATCAAAATGGATGTTTTTAATTTTAATGGCTTCATTTTATTCTCCTTCTTCTAATTGTCCTTTGTCCTTTGTCAATTATCAATTAATTCGCGATCATCGTCGCAGGTACACTGCCTGTTACGTACAAGGGAAGAATAAAGTCCGCTTCCGTGCCATCGACGAGAATAACATGAAACGTACCTTCGACAATATATTCCACGGTACCATCAGCAAGTGCAGTCACCATGGCGGCACCACTTGAAACGCTTAAATTAAATGTGACGGGCAGAGTCAAATTCTCGGTCGCACTTGCTCCGATTACGAAATCACTTGAATAGGTGTTACTGTAATAATGTTTGCCGGATTTCGTCCCTTCGATGGTGACCGTATATTCGATCTCATCAACCGTCGCGGCGCGTGCTTCTAGGTTTTGAACTGTGCAGTTAACATCATAGGTAATGGTATAGGAAGTAAAGCCATTAATGTGATAATTTCCTGACATATTATTTACCGTAACCACGGGTTGATCGTAAAAATCTTCGTAGCCAACGTCCACGGTTGCTGTGCCGGAAATATCGATAGGTAGGTCAAAATCTTCAAAGACCGGATCATCAAGATGGAAGGTACCGGTACAAGTATAGGGTAGGGATTCACCGGCATCCAATTTGTCTAAAATCTGAATGGCATCTGCTGTGAGTAAGGTCAGCGGCATGGTTAAAGTAATGGTATCAACCGGAATGGTCTGATCGACGATCATATACTCCGGAAGCGCTGAAATGCCGTCAACAACAACTTGATAATCAGCATCATAGATATGAGCGGTTCGAGTATCATTATTGGTCAAGAGCATCGTAATATTCATGAAAGTTGTATCACCCGGGAGCTCTAATAATTCATAGCCAGTGACCTCGATCGTGGGTTGTACAAAAAGTGTCGATAAAATATTGGCGTTAATATTGCCTGTAAGGTAAAGTGGAAGTGAAAAATCCGTTTGCAAACTGTCTACTCCTGTGGCATGGAAGATACCTTCAACTACATAATCAATGCTACCGTCCCCGATCGCCGTTGCCAATTGAGCACCCGATGTTGCATCCAGAGTCAGCATGATCGGTAATGTAAGTGAATCCGAACCATTTCCTTCAAAAACGAGATCTGTCGAATAGCTATCTGAATAAAGGTGCTTTTCAGAAGGTATTCCTTCAATATAGACAACATATTCCACTTCATTGATGGTAACGCCGCGACTGTCCATATTTTCCACCAAACATGAAACCGTAAAATCAAAAATATAAGAATCCGACCCATTGGCTGTGAAGTTTCCAGCGATATCAATAAGAGTAACAGTCGGCATATCATAGAAATCTTCATAACCGGCATCAACTTCAGCTGTTCCACTAATATTTAGCGGGAGATCAAAGAGATTAAAGACCGGATCATCAACATGAAAAAGTCCTGTGACCGAGTATGATAATTCCTCACCGGCATCCAATTTGGCAAGTATCTTGATGGCATCACTCGTCACCATACTCAGCGGTAAGGTCATATCGGTCGTAGAATCCGGATAAATATCCATATCAAGAACAGTTGATTGTAGAGGAAGTGTAATTTCTTCCAGAACGACAATATATTCAACGTCATAGATATGGACCTGGCGTTTATCCATATTGGTAATGCTCATATCAATATCAAGAAAAGCTGTATCCGTTGGAAGTTCAAGCAGAGTGTACCCCGTGACAACTACCTCAGGTTGTTTGAAAAGATCTTCAATGGAGCAGGAGAAAAACACTAAAATGCTTAGAATGATTAAAATTAATGATACATGTTTCATAATAATTCCTTCAGTTTTTCTTCTTTATGATTCCAAGTATTTTTATTATTAACTTTGTAAAATACAAGGATAGGAAAGCATTTACAAGAATTAAGGTTAAGGCTTAGGTTAAGGTTAAGGTTAAGGTAGACAGTTCACTATTCTTTCGGCTTCTAACTTCTGCCTGCCCTCCGCCCTGAAGTTTCGGGGAAAGATCTATTCATATCACTGTACCCTGTATCATGAATAGATCCTTCTCCGTCAGCCGACGCATCAGGATGACAGAGTCTTTTTTTCTATTTATACTCGGAAATATTTTACTTATATTCCACCATGATTAAACGCAAACAAACCAAAAAGATCAAAGTCGGCAATTTATATATTGGCGGTGACGCTCCCATAAGCATCCAAAGTATGATCAATACCAAATCGGATGATGTGGAAGCATCCATCGACCAGATATGGCAGTTGGAAACCGCAGGATGTGAGATCGTGCGCATGGCGGTCCCGAATTCTGCTGCTGTTCCCGCCTTTGCAGCTATAAAAAAACGTATTGGCATTCCCTTGGTAGCTGATATTCATTTTGACTATAAATTAGCACTTGCCGCACTGGATGCCGGTGCGGATAAGATCCGCATTAATCCGGGTAATATTGGCTCGGAAGATAAGGTTAAAGCAGTTTTGGATGCTTGTAAGAAAAAAAATGTCCCGATACGTATCGGCGTTAATGCCGGTTCATTGGAAAAAGATATCTTAGAGAAATACGGACATCCAACGCCTGAAGCACTTGTAGAATCTGCAACCCGTCATATTGACATGTGTGAAAAATACGGATTTGAGGATGTTCTTGTTTCCATCAAAGCATCAAATGTCATGAACATGATCGCTGCCAATAGACTGTTCTCTGAAAAATATGATTATCCTTTACATTTAGGTGTTACTGAGGCCGGGACTGAAAAACTGGGTTCTTTGCGCTCAGCGATCGGAATTGGAACGCTTCTTGCCGAAGGAATAGGGGATACTTTGCGTGTTTCATTGGCTGCTGATCCCGTTAAAGAGATCGCGACTGCGAAACAGATCCTGCAAGCTTTGGGTTTGCGTAAAGATGCCGTTCGTGTGATCGCTTGCCCGACCTGCGGACGCACAAATTATGATGTGGCAAATATTGCGACCGAGCTTGAAGATCGGATCGAAGGACTTGATAAAGAAGTGACCGTTGCTGTGATGGGCTGTGTCGTGAATGGACCGGGGGAAGCCCGAGAAGCGGATCTGGGTATAGCCGGAGCGGGAGACGGTAAAGTGATGCTTTTTGAAAAGGGGAACAAAATAGGGCTGTTTCCGATAGAAGGCATTGTTGAAAAGCTTTTTGAAATGATAAACGATAAACGATAAACTTTAATCTTTAGACTTTTATCTTTTATCTTTATTGAACAATGTGTACTTTTGGGACGTATTAAATAAGGAATACACATGACATCGAACGAATTTTTTCAATCACTGGGTTTAACGAAAACGAATCTGTATATCTTTCTTATCGCACTGGCTGTGTTGATCGTGGGCTATATTTTAATGGCAGTCGGTAAAACATATGATGCATTGTCACTTTATGTCAGTCCCATTATCCTGACCATCGGGTATGTTGTGGTTTTACCAATGTCGATCCTATATAAAAAGACTAAAGAATAAAGTTTAAAGAATAAAGTTAAGTCGAAATATCTAAGAGTTGAGATGTTAAAGTTTTGACTCTTTTTTTTATGTTAATTGAAATGTTATTTCGACTGAAGCCCCGAAGGGTTGGGGCGAAATGGAGAAATCTCAAAATAATTATTCATAAGTAACTTGATCATTTAAATTACTCATCTCTGGGTTAAGCTTAGTAATTAGATTTATCTTTTTCTTTCTGCTCCATTTCTTAATCTGCTTTTCCCTATCTATCGCATGTTCAATTTGAGTATGCCATTCATAATAGATCAAATAAAAACATTTATATCTGAAACAAAATGATCCCTTTTCCACATATTTATGTTCATATATCCTACGGTAGAGGTTATTTGTCACTCCAGTATATAATGCAGTACGGTATTTGTTTGATAAAATGTATACATAGTAATTATGGTTTCGCAAGGAGAATATTATAATATCTAGACAAGTTTTGAAACGTCAAATATTTATATGTGATTCAAGTCACAAAACTTATGTCATTTCGACCCCCGATTATTCGGGGCCAACTGGCGGTGAAGTGGAGAAATCTCAAACGCATGACTTTGATAATGTAATTTGAGATCTCTCCGCTTCGTAAGCAATCTAAAGATTTTGCTTACTACGGTCGAGATGACATCAATTTGTGGTTTGATATGTTTAAATAATTATTTTATATTCACTGATATTTAATACGGAGATATCATATTCATGCAAAAGAAATACGGATTATTACTCGACTTCGATGGCGTGGTTGTAGATAGCGAACCTCTTTATGAAGCAGCGATGAATATCCAATTCAAAAAATATGGTATTAAGGTTGAGGCTGAAGACTGGCTATTCTTTAAGGGGAAAGACGCCAAAGCCGTTTTCTCTTATATTCGTGATAAATATGATGCTCAGGTCGATATTGATGCGATGCGCAAAGAATATACTGTTGATCTATTTAATGAATTTAAAGCAAATATGCGCTTTATCCCCGGATTCGTGGAATTTTATTATTCCTGTCTGGATGAATTTGAAGACCTAATTGTTACCTCGACATCCCGGGAAGTCATGGATTGGACCTTTGAAAACGTCCCCGTCGATAATATTTTCAGCGGGATGATCACCTCAAGTGAGGTAGAAAACACCAAACCGCACCCGGAGCCCTATTTAAAGGGTGCCGAAAAGATCGGTATCCCGATCGAGAAGTGTATTGTGATCGAAGATTCCGTCAATGGTATTCGCGCGGGAAAAGCATCGGGAGCTAAAGTGATCGGGATCACGACGACTTTTCCTGCCGATGTAATCCATGAAGCGGATCTGATCGTGAGTTCTTATGATGAATTATCACCTGAGGTTTTAAAGGATTTGTTAAATAGATGATTTTTATATACTGGATGTCATCTCGACCGGAATTCGTCTGTCAGCTGACGGACGGATGTAGCGGAGAGATCTCAAACTTCAAAAAAATGTTTAAAGTTTATAGTTTAAAATTTCCCCTAAATTAAACACTTAAACGTTAAACTTTTAAACGGAAAAGAAGAAAAAATATTAGTATGAAATTATCACTTAGGAAGTTAGATAAACGTCTTTACCCCCTCATGCTGGGTTGGTTGATCAATGCATTGGGATTTGGCGCTGTTGTTCCATTTATGACGGTGTATTTCCATACCATCCGTGACGTTCCCATGAGCCATATAGCTTTCTTTTTTCTCGCAGGAGCCATTGGCCGTACCGTGGCACAATCTGTGGGCGGGGCCGTGTCCGACAGGATAGGGCGTAAGGGATTAATGGTCTGGAGCCAATTGAGTCGCTCGCTTATTTTTCTTTTTGCCGGTATTGCCATTGCTAAAGGATCGAGTATCTGGATATTGGCGGGAATTATATTAAGTCAATATTGGTTATCTTCCTTTTATCAACCTGTTGCATCAGCGATGATAGCAGATATATTACCGCCAAAGGAACGTTCCAACGGATACGCACTTATGCGTATGGGTGGCAATATCGGATGGGGGATCGGCCCCGCGATCGGCGGTTTCTTGTTTGACGTTTCATATCAATCATTATTTTATTTTACCTCTGCCACATTTTTACTAGCAGGCTTATTTGTTATATTCAGTATAAAAGAAACCGTCGATACCACGGAACGGCCAACGGGCACGATCGATCGTGCCCAGGAGCCCCGAGGCTTCGGGGCTATGGCTGCTGCGTTTAAGCGCGATAAAGTATTTTTGTTCTTTTGTGTTGTTGCTCTGTTATTATTCCTCACCTGGGGACAGTTCGTATCGACCCTCTCGGTCTTTATGAGAAAAGATATTGGGATGACATCCACTCAAATTGGTTGGATCTATACATTTAATGCAGGTTTGGTGATCATTTTTCAGTATTTTATTACTCAATGGACTAAAAAGATGAATCATTTTATTATAATGATGATTGGTTCATTATTTTTCGTCTTCAGTTATGCATTTATGGGGTGGATAAATTCCTTTGGTATGATGCTGTTCGTGATGATCTTTATAACCTTCGGTGAAATGTTCGCAGGCCCAAGCGGAAATACCATTACTTCAAATATGGCAAAACGCGGACAATATGGTAAATATCAGGGAATTTACAGTTCCATCTCGACCTTGGGCTGGTCACTCGGACCATTCATAGGCGGGATCATGATGGATCTTATTCCGAATATGAAAATATTCTGGCTAACAATGTCATCTTTCGGCCTTTTGGCTTTCTTTGGATTTCTTTACCTCTACATAAAAAAAGGAGAACATGCGGTATGAAAATTTGGAAAACTTCACTAAGGGTTCGATCATACGAATTGGATTCATTTGGACATGTAAATAACGGTACCTATGCAAAATACCTTGAAGCTGCACGTGGTGACTATCTCCAGGAAATAGGAATAGATTTTAATGATTTTAAAGCGTGGAATAAATTCCCCGTTATCGCCAAAGTCACGATAGAATATAAAGCACCCGCTTTTTTGTTCGATACGCTTCACATCAACGGTAAAGTTGAAAATCTTGGCAAGTCATCGGTTAATTTTACATACGAGATCCTTAAAGATGATGGTTCACTGGTCGCCATTGCCGAAACACTCATGGTTTTTGTGAATGAAAAGGGGAGGCCTTGTTATATGCCGAAAGAAGTGCGAAGTGCCTTCGCACCGTAAGACGTAACCCCGACGAATGGAGGGGTTAAACGAATATTAACCCGGGATGAAATCCCGGGTAGATAAACCCAAAATTAGCAACCCCGAACGTAGTTGAGGGGTTGAACCAATAGATCATTAATAATCATTCATGCCATTATACTTACTTTAAAAATATTTAATCCAATGTCCTTGATTCTCTAACCGAAGAGTTCAACCCTTCCACAAAGTCAGGGTTGTTATTCTTTAAAGGAATATCCCCGGCACTCCGTACCGGGTTAATCACAGTTCAATCCCTCGACGAGCTCGGGATTGTGATTTACTTCGTCTTACGTTTAACGTCTTACGGTGAATTTTGAAATGCCTTTTAATATTATTACACCTCGTTTCAATAAAAACATTGACATTACCTATTTCAAATCGTATCTTTTTCAGCTTTTTAACATGAGATAAATGAGGAATACATGGCATATCCACTATCAACAAAAAAAAGAATTCGTCAGGCAAAAAAAAGAAACCTGCACAATCGTCATTTTAAATCATTGATGAAAACTGCTATTCGTCGCGTAGATGAAGCTCCTACTAAAGAAGAAGCTTTGAAATTACATCTGGAAGCTATTTCTGCAATCGATAAAGTTGCACAAAAAGGCATTATCCACAAGAACACAGCAGCCAACAAAAAATCTCGTTTGGCAAAACGCGTCAACGCTTTATAATCTTTATTTAAAGTCGTACAAAATTCAACCTCAGTGTTATGCTGAGGTTTTTTTGTTTTTGACAGGATATATTTTGACGGGATAACAGGATGATTGGAATTGTTATTGACAGGATAACAGGATGACTAGGATTGTTATTGACAGAATAACCATCCTACGCTCTACGAGCTACGGAAGGGCAGGCAGGATAAACAGGATGGTTTTAGGTGGAATAACAGATTCAATAGCTTGGCAAACAGTATTAAATGTTAGTGGGATAAACCGATATTGAAGTCACAATATTAATTGTAGTACTTACATCAATACCAACGGAAAAAGTGTAAAACTCGCTATATAATATGTCTTTCATAGCGAATAAAAAAAGCCACCCGCTTAAAGGTGGCTATGTATTTAACTAACGCATGAAACTGTCCGAATTTTAGGGGGGGGGCAAGTATACGCGCATTAAAAACTTGACTGTTTCTTTACTTTGAGTGGATAATATTTAATCAATAGTAGATTATTTTTCTTTTATTAACCCGGTATAAATTACGATTACTATCATAGAATTCTTTTTCTATCCAATTATTATTTGAATCGTAAATATACTTAAAGGTCATATCAGTAATTTTATTATCTGAGTAGTCGTGATAAATTTCATTTATTATATCACCTTTTTCATTATAGATATATGTCAAGCCCGCATATTTGCGTTCACCTTCATAAATGATTGCCTCAGATATTAGGTTGATATCGTTATAAGTAGTTGACATAAAATGTTCTAACTCATCATATGAGTTGTAAATTCTCTTTTCAATCAATTTACCCTCATTTAAATAAGTATATTTTACTTTTTTATCGATATAGTTTTTATCTCCATCTTCTGTTGATTTAAGCTTTCTATTGTCATAATAATCAAATTTCTTCCAATACTTTAAATCGCCGGTATCTTTATTATCTGTTTTTTCTACAATATTCCTTCTTTCATCATACGTATAAGAAATGCGACGTTCAACAAAAATATCATATAAAGGACCTTCGGTTGATTCTAATATCAAGTTATTGTAATCATCATACTTGTAGATGGTTTTAAAATTTAACTTATTATCAGGGCCAAACTGAATTAATTCAATTATTTCACCATTTCCACTATATAGATATTTGTTTTTCTTGAACATGCGCTCACTATTGTAATATTTTTCTTCAATCAGATTGCTAAATTCATCATATATTCTGATTATCTTAATTTTAAAACTTTTCTTTTGGTCGTAAGGGTTATACTTATATTCAGTTTCTATTACTTCATTGCCTGAATCGTTATATTCATAGTCCCATGATTGTTTGACGTCAGAGTAAAGTGGACAGTTTGAGGTAAGAAAATAAGAGACACTTTTGTACATTAACAAAGTAGCAAAGGAGTCACAATGAAAACGTCAGACAGTGCAGAAAAAACGATC